>Ga0105047_10001784_pt1 | contig 38767 bp, 29 predicted proteins | sample MAT04_FD_78384 | JGI IMG/M metagenome (GOLD analysis project Ga0105047, IMG submission 78384) | Freshwater microbial communities from Lake Fryxell liftoff mats and glacier meltwater in Antarctica - MAT-04 (megahit assembly) | ecosystem: Environmental > Aquatic > Freshwater > Ice > Liftoff...
ACGCCATCCGGCCGGTCCGCTGCTGCATCTGCCGAATCTGCTCTTCGATCTGGGCGGCCGACCCGGAAACCTGCCGCGACTCGACGCCCACTTCCCGCCCGTCCACCGTGACCGTAAACTGAATCAGCATGGGATGCCCTCCTTGGGTCCGCGGAGTTCCTAACCCCGCTCGGAATGATACACCCCATCGAGGGTCTCCTTTTGTTCCCCTCCTCGCCCCCTCAATTAACGACTACACCCCCGGTCTTCAGCAGACCGGATAACCCGGCGTTCCGCTCGCGACCACCAGCCGAACCGAGCCGCTTCAATGGGGCCGGTCTTTAGCAGACCGGATAACTGCTCCGCCCGATGAAGGTTGGACCGGCGCGAGATCGAAGAGATCGGACGCGTCGGCTCCAAAGACAGCCACGGCTTCTTTCTGCACTCGGCGCTGGCGGTGTGCGCGTTGACCCGCGAACTGACGGGCGTGGCGGCGCAAGAGCTCTACACGCGTCCGCTGCGCAAGGTGAAACGCGTTTCGTCTTCTGCGCGAAAGAAGCAGCGCGGCGCGAAACCGATGTGTGGGGCCGCGTGATCGATCAGGTCGGCCCGCCGCCGGAGGGGGTGCGCTTCCTGCATGTCTGCGATCGGGGAGCCGACAACTTCGACGTGTATTGCCATCTGATCGCCCAGCGCGCGGGTTGGGTGATTCGCGCGACCCAACTGAAGCGGCAGGTGCGGACGGAACAGAATGAGACGCTGCCGCTGGATCAGTGGATTCGACGCGCGACGTGCCTGGGCACGTATGAACTGACGGTGAGCGCCAACGCAAAGCAACCCGCACGCACGGCCCGGTTGGAAGTGCGGGCGGCGGCGCTGGCGATGCCGCGCCCGAAAGCCGGGGTCAGCCGGTCTGCTCGCGAAACAGGCCTGGAAACGATTCCGATGTGGGCGGTGGAAGCCCGCGAGGTCTCCCCGGTCCCCAAGGGCGTGGAACCGTTGCGGTGGGTGCTGCTGACGTCCGAGCAGGTCGCGACGTTCGCGTCCGCCTGGCAGATCATCGAGTATTACGAACAGCGGCCATTGATTGAGGAATATCACAAGTGCTTGAAGGCCGGGTGTCAGGTTGAGGCGCGGCAATATCAGACCGCCGGACGCCTGGAATCGGTGATCGGATTGACCGCCGTGCTGGCGGTGCGCCTCTTGCAATGGAAGCACGCCGCCCGCACCGAGCCGAATCGTCCCGCACAGCGTGTCGTGCCGGCGCGGTGGATCGCAGCCTTGCGTCGCGTGCTGCGCTGCCCCGGTCCGGTGAACACGGTCCGCGACTTTTTCCGCGCCCTGGCCAGCCTGGGCGGCTTCCTCGGCCGCAAATGCGACGGCGAACCCGGTTGGCAGACCCTCTGGCACGGCCTCGATACCCTGCACCAATGCCTCCGCGGCATGGAACTCAACGAGAAAAAATGTGGGTAAACATGAGGACTTGAGTCGTGGGCTAAGTTCTGCCGCCCTGACGGGCTGGAACCACAGCGGCCATAACACCGTCCATAAGTATTATTCACTAATTCGCGATCCCCTCGCCCACTCCCGGACTCGATCAACCTCACGCCGCTGGTTCGAGAATTCGTTTCACAGTACAATTGAAGTTGTTAGACGTTTTTCTCGGTCAGACATTCTGAGGATCATCGCCGTGGCACTGGAGCAAGACTTGCACGAACGTTGCCGTTCGTTGATCACCCGCATTCTCTATCTCCGAGACTCTCTTTGACTGGGAACAGAAAAAGAAGCGGGTCGATGAGATCAACGCGCAGATGGCGGCTGCCGGATTCTGGGACAACGTCGAAAAGTCTCAGGTCGTGATGACGGAGTTCAAGGCGCTCAACGCGTCGCTGAAGCCAATTGTCGAACTCCTCAAAAGTTCGGACGATCTTGGCGTGCTAATGGAGTTCGCCGAGGCCGACCCCAGTGCCGAGGCATTGCAGGAATTGACAGCGGCGGCCGACGAGCTGGAAGCGAATTTCTCGCAGGTTGAATTGCAGGCGATGCTGTCCGAACCGGAAGACTCGATGTCGGCCTATGTGCAGGTGCAGGCCGGTGAAGGGGGAACGGATTCCTGCGACTGGGCGTCGATGCTGATGCGCATGTATCAGCGTTGGGCGGAAGAGCGCGGGTTCAGCACGGAGCTGCTGGATATCTCGCCGGCGGAAGAAGCCGGCGTTCGCAGCGCCACTTTCGCCATTCGCGGCCCGCAAGTTTATGGTTTGCTAAAGGGTGAGACCGGCGTGCATCGGCTGATCCGCATCAGCCCGTTCGATTCGGCCGGTCGCAGGCAGACTTCGTTCGCCGCAGTCGATGTCGTGCCCGAATTGGACGACAGTTTTCAGGTGGAAATCGACTGGTCCAAAGATATTCGCGAAGACATCCAGCGTTCCGGCGGGGCAGGGGGCCAGCACGTCAACAAAACTGACTCGTCGATCCAGTTAACCCATCTGGCGACCGGCGTCATCGTGCGGTGCGAGAACGAACGGAGTCAGCATAAGAACCGGGCCACGGCTCGGAAGATGATGATCGCCAAGTTGTACAAAATGGAAATGGATCGCCGCGACGCCGAGAAGGCCGCGCGCCGGGAATTGAAAACGAAGATCGGTTTCGGCGGCGAACCGCTCCGCCATTACGTGCTGCATCCGGAATCGTATGCGAAGGATGCCCGCAGCGGTTACAAAATCGGCAATCCGCAGGCGCTGTTGGACGGCAAACTCGATCCGTTTCTCGAAGCGTATTTGAGATGGAAGTTGCAGCAGTCGAAGCCGACGTCTTAGCCCCTGGCGAGTCGCCGGGGGGGGGGGTATTGATGTGGCCACCGCGATTAACATCCGCCCCCCGTCATTGACGGGGGGCTAAGACAAGGAGCTCCGCATGATTGTCATGAAAAAGATCCTCTTCCCCACCGATCTCAGCGATGCCGCCGCCGAAGCGCAGCTCTATGCGTGTAGTCTCGCCGAGCAGTACGGAGCCGAGTTGCACATCTTGTCGGTCGTGCAGGATGTTACCCTGATCTCGCCCGATCCGATGAATCCGTGGGTGATGCCGGCGAGTAGTTTGGATGAAGTGATCGCCGGCGTGAGTGCCGAATTGGACAAGATTCCCGATCCCAACTGGGCCGCGGGCAAGCAGATCGTCCGCACAGTTCGCACGGGCGTGCCGTTTCTGGAGATTATTCGGTACGCCAAGGAGCAGACGATTGATCTGATTGTGCTGGGGACGCACGGCCGAACCGGGCTGGCCCATGTGCTGCTCGGCAGCGTGGCCGAACGCGTCGTCCGCAAAGCGCCGTGTCCCGTGTTGACGATCCATCCGAAAGATCACCGGTTCGTCATGCCGTAAATGTAGACCGCACTCTCCGAGTGCGGAAGCATCGGCTACGGCGAGTGCCATCGACTAAAAGCCCCTCGTCATTGACGGGGGGCTAAGACGGGAAAAATTTCATGCCACGTTCATTGAGTTTGTTGCTGCTTGCATTCTTCCTTCTCGGTTGCGAACCGCCCACCGCGCCGCCGCCGAAGCTCACGCCGCCACCGGCGGCCGGGTCAACCACCGGCCATGACTCTGTGGTCCAACCCGTTCAGCCTGACGCTGAGCCAAAAACCGAAATCAAAGAGAGCTACGGCGGCAAAACGCCAATCCTCGACCCGGTCGCGAATGTTTTGCCATCTGCGGACATCGCCGCCGGCTGGATCGCATTGTTCGATAGCGAATCGCTGTTCGGCTGGAAGGCCAATACCGATCTGAATTGGCGAGTCGAAGACGGGGTGATCCTGGCCGACGAAGGCAAACCCGGTTTGCTGCAAACGACCAGCCGCTTCGCCGACTACGAACTGAGATGCGATTTCCGCGTTGCCCCCGGCGGGAACAGCGGCATCTTTCTGCGTTCGGCGTTCATCCCTACCGACCCCGCGACCGATTGCTACGAACTCAACATCTGCGATACCCACCCGATGTTCAAATCGGGCAGCCTCGTCAAACGAGCGCAGCCAATGAAAGAAATCACCGCCGATGGCGAATGGCATACGTTCCATGTCCGCGCGGAAGGCCCGCAGATCGTGGTGAAGTTCGATGGCGAAGAAATTCTCACCTACACCGACGACACCCCCACGCCGATTGCCAGCGGGCACATCGGCCTGCAGATGAATGGCGGCAAAGCGGAGTTCAAGAATGTGTACCTCAAACCGCTCGGCACCAAACCCCTGTTCGACGGCGCATCACTCGAAGGGTGGCGTGTGGTGCCCGGTTCGCAAAGTCAGTTTGAAGTTCTCGACGAAACCATTCACGTCACCGGCGGTCGCGGGTTTCTCGAAACCGAAGCCACCGCCAGGAATTTTGTGTTTCAATTTGAAGCGAAAACCAACGGCGACAAACTCAACAGCGGCGTCTTCTTCCGCGCCCTGCCCGGCACCGAAGCTGAACCCTCCAACGGGTACGAGTTCCAGATTCAGAACGGTTTCAAAGACAACGACCGCACTAAGCCGGAAGATTTCGGGTCCGGCGCGATCTTCCGCCGCATTGCCGCGCGAAAAGTTGTCTCCAACGATCGCGAATGGCTGTTCGCCACGTTGATCGCCGATGGCCCGCATTTCGCCACATGGGTCAATGGAATTTCCGTGGTCGACTGGACCGATGACCGTGAGCCGCATGAAAACCCGCGCAACGGCCTGCGGCTCGACGCCGGCCATTTCAGCCTGCAAGGCCACGACCCCGGCACCGACCTCCACTTCCGCAATCTCCGGTTGATCGCGCTGCCGGAGTAAGTGAAGAATCTTCCCGTGCCACTGCTTGTCCTCAAGCAGTGTTCTTTGGAGTTGGAAAGCATCTAAAATCACGAATCCTGATCGGTGAAATTCTGATCCTGGGGAACCGTGCCGTGACCGGTAAAGAAATCCATTCGCCACGGAAGACGGTCAAACATTATGACCAGCCTGGCGATACTCGATTCCTGACATTTTCCTGTTATCAACGCATGCCCCTCTTATCCAAAGAGCGTACGCAAAGGTGGACAATCGAGGCGATTCAATCGGCGCGCGAGAAGCATGGCTTCGAGTTGTGGGCATGGGTTGTGATGCCGGAGCATGTGCATTTGCTGGTTCGACCCGCTGATTCACGCCCAGCCGTGACTCCGATCCTCCAATGCATCAAAGTGACCGTCGCCAATAAGGCGATACGCTATCTCAAAGCTTCCGCTCCGGCATTTCTGAAGCGATTGGAGATCCCGACCCCCAACGGAGTTCGCCATCGCTTCTGGCAAGCCGGGCCGGGGTTTGATTCCAATCTTTCTGATGCCGCCGCCGTGCATGAGGTTGCGAATTATATTCATCATAATCCCGTGAAACGTGGCTTGTCTTCAACTCCGGAAGAGTGGGAGTGGTCGAGCGCTGCCGATTGGAAAAACATCCGCTCCACGGGATTGCTGGTTGATCGCACAATGCCGACTTGGCATTCCGTGACCGAATGAAGACACGACTTGCGGACAAGTCGTGGCACGTTCATTTTCCACATCGCGCGAAGTCATCGATTCTGATCCGTCAGTTTGGGGTCACCGCTTGAAAGCCGTTACGCCGCAGTTCCTCGCTGCCGGAGTAAGTGAAGAATCTTCCCGTGCCACTGCTTGTCCTCAAGCAGTGTGCTTCTGACTTCCAAAAGCCGGAACGAAGACACGACTTGCGGACAAGTCGTGGCACGTTGAGTTCAGGAGGGCATCCAACAATCGATTGTGATCAGCCAGCTTGGGCAAGACGGTTTGAACACCCATATTCAATAATTCTACTTCCATTTCGGGGGTGATCCATCCCGACAACGCGATCACGGGAGCAGTACCGCTCAGTGTGGCCACTTCGGTGGAACGCGAGCTCGACCACGGGTCGGCGTCCCACAGGATGGCATCGACGGTCACCTCATTGGCCGTGGCGACCGTAACGTTGCTTAATCGCAAAAGGTCGGTCAGCATCGCGCGGTAATCGGCGTCGGGCGAAATGATTCGCACCGTCATGGGCGATGGATTCGCTCGCGGCGCGATTGCCGGGTGATTTGCGGCGAAGCTCTCCAATCGGTCGCCGGTCGGAGGGAGCCAGAAGTCGAGTTTTGGTTCCGTGAGCAGACGATATTCGCGCTCCAGACGCGCGACCGCCGCGATGGCCGGCACACATAGCGCCACCGGCCACATACGACGTGTCCGCCCCGCGGATTCCGACCACACGCCGGCGCAACAGACAATCCGACCTAACGGTGCGGCGGCGAATAACGCATCGATGTCCGCCGGGAGATATTCGTCCGGCTGCGATTCCAGCACGATGATTAGATCTACCGGCTGAGTTCGCAGCAATTTCACCGCGGCCGCGATCGTCAGACAACTGTGCCGATGTGGAGGCTCGATCCGCGTTTCCCGCCAGGCGAGAATTGGGGCGAACTCCGCCCGCTCGGCGGCACCGATCAGCAGGGTTCGGACCGTCATGAAGGTTGGTCCGGCAACTGCACGAGTGGTTCGCGGCGTTTCTCCAAGCGATCCGCCAGCGGACGAATCTGATTCACGCGGCAGACGGTGTGATACGCGCAAAAGTTCGTGCAGTCGGGGTCGAGGCTGTCGACGACGAATTCCCCCGTCCGCATCCCGGCCACCAGCTTGGGCACCAATTCCATCAACAGCTTGTCCAGTGCGGCGAGGATGGAATGCTCGAGCGGGTTCCAGGCTGTGTTCCGTTTCGTCCCCGCCGGTGCGAAGCCGGTTTCTTTCAGCGACCAATATCCGATCCAGAAAGGCGACGCGTTCTCGCCCGCGATGCCGAGCCGCAGAACAGCCAGCGTGTAAAGCGCGAGCTGCAACGATTCCCCTTTCGCGAGCCGTTCGATGGAAAAATCGGGACGCCGGCCCGATTTGTAATCGATCAACGTGAAGACGCGCGATTCCTCGGCGACCGCGATATCGATCCGGTCGATGCGGCCGCCCAATCGAATCGCCGCGTCGCCCGTACCGAGAACTAACGCCGGAAACCGCTGCCGGGGATCTTCCGCGTCGGCGTCGCGCGCGGTTCCAAACGGAACTTCGTGCAGCGTTTCCCGGTCGACCCATTGCTTCTCGGTCGCTTTGCCCAGATAGGTCGCATGCTGGTCGCTGAAGGCATCGCCCCATTTGGAAAGGAGGCGTTGCTCCACAGTCAGCAGCGCCTGCTGCAATTCGTCCTCGGTGATCACGCGCTCGAGCCGCTGCGTCACGAGTTCGCGGAAGCGCTTGGCGATCTCGGCATTCGGGTCGGTGATCTCCTGCTCCATCGCCGCCAGCACATCATGCACCAGCGTCCCCCGCCGCAGATGATCGGTGACAACCTCCGGCGACGGCAACGGTTCCAGGTTCAGCACATTCGCCAGCCAGAACTGGAACGGGCAGCCCGCGTAACTCTCCAGTTCGGTCGCGCTGAACTGATGCTGTGGCGAAAACCGGCGGGCCAGTTCCTCCAGATGCCGCGGATGTTTCAGCACGCCTTCGTGAGTGGTGAAACCGGGCGTGTGAAATCTTAGCGCGGCGGTCTCAGCGGCCGCCAGCACATTTCGGAGTGGTCCCCTGGGCGACTCGCGCTGCAACAGCAATTGCCACCAGCCGGCCCGCTTGTCATTGCGCGCGCTGCGCACGGCCTCCAGGCGCAAGTCGGCGGCGGTCATTAACCGCAGTTTATCCGGTAAAGGATCAAGCGAGCCGACTTCGGTTTCCTTGAGCGCCGGCTCGAACAAGTCGCACAACGCCGTGACATACGGGCTGGGGTAATTCTCGTGTCCCGACGCATTGACCTGCGAATAACTCAGCGTGAGAGATTTCGTCGCGCGGGTGACGGCCAAATAAAACAGTAGCATCTCTTCCCGCTGATGAAGTTCCTGATGCGAGAACTGCAGGCCATCGCTGTGAAACTGCTGCCGTTCGAGTTCGGAATACAGGCAATCTTCCGTCCGGCGAGCCGGGAAAGAATCTTCGGTAAGTTCGGCCACGAACAGATACGCCGGTTGCAAGTGACGCAGCGTATCCGCCCCGACAATCCGCACGCGGCCGCGCGGCGAATCGGCCGCATGCGGCGCGGGCAACTGGACGAGATCGCGCAGAATGATCAGCAATTCAGCCAGCGAACGCCGGGGCGGTTCCTCGGACAACGCGGCTTCGATGCGCGCGGAAAACCGTAACACCCCTTGCAACCGCTCGGCATCGGCGGCCGATGTCTCATCGTCGGCAATCCACAAACCGAGGCGGCGCGTCCACGCGGCCAGCACATCGGCCCATTCGTCCAGCGTGTGCGATTTGCGGACCACATCTCCGGCGGCAGACAGTTCGTGCAGCACGCGGTCGGCGAAGCGAATCGCATTAGTCTCGGCGGCCTCCTCGCCGGCCGGCGGTCGTTCCGCCCGTCGCCGCAGCGTTTTCAAGATCGAGAGCCGGTGTGAATGAAGTTGCAGGCGGCGGAGACTGCGGCTGACGTGTTGTGGCGAACTCGCGGGGTTCCACTTTAACGAGACCGAGATCGGCCGGAACAACCCTGAGTTCAACACGCCGAGCAACCGATCAAACGGCCAATCTTCCAGTTCGAGCTGCAACAGCGCGAACAGCGTTTTCAAAAAGGGACTCCGCGACCACGGCAGCGCCGCTTCGCAATACACGGGGATACCCGCCGCGGTGAGATGATCGGCCCAGGCTCGGCCGGAGTTCGTCACCGACCGCAGGCCGACGACGATAGTTTCTGGCGAAACACCTTTGGCCAGCAGCCGTTTGATCTCCCACGCCACGGCGTCGCGCTCGCTGCGGTCGCCCCAGGCCGCGAGCAGAGTCACCCCGGCCGAGGAGGTGGCACGCGTGATCTCGCGCGGGTTACCAAATAAGCGGCGGCGAATCTGCGTCATGCCGGCCGGAGTCGCGGGCGGATGAGCATCGCAGGCAACGAGCTTGACCGATCCATGACGTTGAAACTTCTGCTGCAACTCGCCCAGAACATGCAACGGCTTGGCGAACAACTCGGGGCGGACAACGGGCTGTTCGAGGGGCAGCGTCACCAGCAGCGACTGGGCATGCACGGCGAGTTGTTCCAGCATTTCCTGCTGGGTGCGCGTGAAATCGGAAAAACCATCGACCACAACCAGCGACAAGTCGTGCCAGAAACCGTGCCGCGATTTTTGCATTTCCGTTCGAGCGAGCCAGAAGCGGCCCTCGGCGTCGTACCAGTTCTTTTCGAGCAGAATCGCCTGGTACCGGTGGTAGATCTGGCCCAATTCCTGATGTCGATGCATGTCGGCTCGGAACCGCTGCCGGCATGCGTCGAGAAATGTCTCCGGCCAGATTTCCGCCCGTTTCAATTCGGTGACGAAGCCCGCCAGCACATCGACGAAACCTTCGGTCTCCGCGAGACCTTGATAGTACTGGAACTCGTTTCGCGCTCGGCTCTCACGGATCAGAGACCGCAAGATCAAACGACGATCCGCCGCCGTGATGTACTGGCCCGCGTGTTCCGCTTCCCCCAGCACACGCGCGGCGAAACGCTCGAAGGTGAGGACGTTCGGCTGAAAGACGACACCATCGGTCAGCGACAGCAAGCGGGTCAGAACTTCCTGCCGCGATTCGCGCGCCGGCGTGAGCCACAAAATTCGCGGCGATTGCTGATTCGCGCGGGCGGCCTGCAGCGCCCCGGCATACGCGGCCAGACACCGTTCGGTCTTGCCGGACTGCGATTCCCCGAGCAGAAATTCCATCCGCGCCATGGCCTGCAACCATCTCTTCCGTGAAGCGATCATTCGCGATGCCAGATTGTAGCAGAACCCGCGGCCAGATGTTCCGCGTGATTCACAGAGTTGACGTAGGGTGTGTGGTCGCTATTTGTTAACCAATGTTTTGTTCACGGCGTGATGGCTGCTGAGGTTTCAGCCCGTTAGGGCGTCAGAACATAGCCCAAGACGTCAGTCCTGGGAATGCATTCAAGAGACACTTCAGCCCGGAGGGCGACAGAAATTTCTGCCGCCCTCCGGGCTGAAGTGCACGAATGGCTGCCGACCCAGGACTCACGTCCTGGGCTATGTTCTGACGCCCTAACGGGCTAGAGCGAAAACCTTCGTACCCCACCCAATAAAAACGACACACTTCCATGCACGGACAGCCGTAGGGTGGTGCCGAGTGCTTTGACGAGGCCCACCGTCCTGATACTGGCGGCCACAATCGGTGGGCCTCGCAGAGCCTCGACCGCACCCTACAAGACGCAATGTTCAGTGTTATTCCTCCCCCATTCGATTTGGGCGGAAACTCCTCGGATCGGTCGATTTCGATTTGACGCGGCGGGGCGTTGCATTTTATGATAATTATCTTGCTGGTCCGTCGTTCGCTCTCCCCACCGTTTGCCAGACCAGCCCTGCCGAACTGAAATCACCTGCCGATTTTTCCTCGTGTTGGAGACTACCATGCACGGCGTCCTGCGGTTTTTGCATGGAGCGTGTTGCTGTTCCCTGCTGGCCTGTTCATTCTTGACGTCAGCGGCCCTGGCCCAGGAACCGGTCATCAATGCCACCGTTCCCGGCGCGATCCCCGCCAATGCGACGACGAATGTCGTGCTCCAAGGCGGCGGACTCGTCAATGCGACGAAAATCTGGGCCAACTTCCCCGTGACGGCGACTCTCGCACCGGGGATCGAAGGCAACGGCACCAATGCCGCGGCGGTGACCCTCTCCTTCGCCGTGCCGCCGGAAACCGCACCGGGAATTTACGGCATTCGCGTGATCACCGATCATGGCGTGTCCCCCATCAAGCTGGTGGTGATCGACGATTTGCCGAGCGTTCCGCAAGGGAGTAACGCGACGATCGCCACGGCTCAGGTTGTGACGGTGCCGGTCGGTATCGATGGGAATGTCGGCGGGTTGACCAAGCAGTACTTCAAATTCGCCGCGCAGGCCGGGCAGACGCTTTCGTTTGAAGTGCTGGCCCGTCGCATCGGTTCACCGCTCGACCCGGTGATTCGCCTGCTCGATCTGAAAGGCAAGGAGATCGCCTCGAATGATGACGCCGAGGGTTTAAGCGGCGATTCGCAACTGAGCTACACCTTCGCGACCGCGGGCGAATATCTCCTCGAACTTCGTGATATCAAGTTTCAAGGCGGACCGTACCGCTTGCGCATCGGCGATTTCCCCTGTGCGACGGTCGCCTATCCGCTCGCCATCCAACGGGGGACGCAAGCCGCGATCACCGTCGCCGGCCAGCACATTGAAGGCGCGGCCCCGACGACCGTGACCGCTCCCACAGACCCGCTCGCCGAATGGATGACCGTCGCCGTGAAACGCACCGGGGGGATCAGCAGCGCGTTCGCGCCTTTGGCGGTGGTCGATGCGCGGCAGGCGTTGGAACAAGAACCCAATAACGCCGCGACCGAAGCCAATCGCATCGAACTCGGCATGGATGTGAACGGTAAGTTCGATCTGCCGGGCGATATCGACCGCTTTGTGTTTGCCGCTAAGAAAGATCAATCGTTCGTCTTCACCGGCGTGACGCGTCAACAAGGTTCGCCGGCCGATTTGTCGTTCAAGCTGCTGGGACCAGATGGTGCCCAGATCGCCATCGCGGAAGATACCGGCGTGGCGGAAGGCCTGTTCGCCGCGAAATTTCCCGCCGATGGCGATTACACACTGCTGGTGGAAGAATTGAATCGCAAAGGTGGCCCGGCCTACGCTTATCGGGTCGCATTGTCCGTCTTGACGCTTCCCTTCACGATTTCCGCATCCACCGACACCTTGAACATCCCCGCCGGCGGCTCAGTGCCGGTGCTGGTCACCGCGGTGCGGCCCGGTCATGCGGGGCCGATTGAACTCTCCGTCTCCGGTCTACCCGATGGTTTGTCGGCCAGCAAAACCGTGATCGGCCCCGGCCGTGTGACGGCGATTCTCACCGTCCACGCCCGCCCGGATTTCGTGGTGGGGCAACTCAACGATGTGAAAATCCTCGGCACAGCCAGAATCGGCGAAGCCGACGTCACCACCTCGGCGGATATCGCCGGCGTGTTGAAGGCCCGCTTCGGCAACATGCGGTTTCCTCCGTCATCGCTGACCGGTTCCATCGCCGCCTCCGGTGTCGCGGCCAATGGTCTGGTGTTGAAAGTGGAACCGGCCGAAATCGTGTTCGGGAAAGATCTCTCCGCCAAAGTGAAGGTCATCGCCGAGCGGTCGCAAGGCCTCGACGAAGCCGTGGTCTTCGCCGTCTTCCCCGCCGCCGACGGCTTACCGCCCGGCATTACGGCCGCGGTGAAGAACATCGACAAAGGGGCGAACGAAGCCGAGATCGTCTTCACAGCGAACGCACAAGCCCCGCTGGGCGAGTTCTCGGGTGCATTGCAGGGGACACTCAAGCAGGGAGATAAAACCGTTGTCCAGACGGCTCCCGCCATCCGTTTGAAACTCCTCGCCCCCATGACCGTGACGGCCGAGGTCGGCGGTGGAAAAATCGCCCGCGGCGGCGAACTGGTCGTGAAAGTGAAAGTCCAGCGAAATCCCGCGTTCACCGGACCGGTTAATCTGACATTTCAGAATTTACCGGCCGGAGTGACTGCCCCCGCCACCGTTTTGCCGGCGGAAGCCGTGGAAATCGACGTGAAATTGACCGCGACCGCCGATGCCGCCCAGGGGGCCAAGGCGGACATCAATCTCAAGGGTGATGGCATGAACGGGGCCGCGAAACTGGAATCGGTCTCGCCAAACGTGACGATCACCGTAGAATAGAGTATCATTGACCGTTGTTGATCTGTTGACCAAACTTCGTCCGACGAAATCTTGTTTGAACAGCTGAGTTCGCAAGTCCCTTAGGGAGACCACGGCATGCGCATCCCCACTTTGAGTCTGGCCACCTTGATGACGACCGTGTTGGCGGCGTCCGTCACCGCGGCGGATCAACCCGCGATCGACATCGGTCAACCGACCGCCATCACGCTTGAACCGGGTGCGTTCACGCTGCTCGGTGGTCGTGCCCGCCAGCAATTGCTGGTCACCGGGCAATACCCGAACAATGAAGTTCGCGATCTGACCGCCGCCGCGTCTTTCTCGGTGCCCAATGCGGCCATCGCGAAAGTCGAAGGCAGCGCCGCGTACCCGCTGGCCAATGGCGACACGCAAATCGTCGCGACCATCGGCTCGCTGACGGCTGCCGTAAACTGCTCGGTCAAAAGCATGGAGCTCCCCTCGCCGGTCAGCTTCAATCATGAAACGCTGATGGCGCTCACGAAGCATGGCTGCAACATGGGAGCCTGCCACGGGTCACCCTCCGGCAAAGGGGGTTTCCGGTTGTCGCTGCGGGCTTACGATCCCGAACTCGACATCATGACGCTGCGGTCCGAATTCTTCGCCCGGCGGACGAATCTCCTCGAACCGGCGAACAGCCTGTTGCTCCGCAAGCCGCTGATGGAAGTGGCTCACGGCGGCGGCAAACGCATCCGCAAGTCCGATCCCGGTTATAAGGTCCTGGAAGCCTGGGTCGCCGAGGGGATGAAACTTGATCCCGCGGGTGCGGCTGTGCTGCTCAAGATCGAAACTCTGCCGACGAAGCGGGTGCTGCGTGCCCCGGCCGCTCAGCAGCAGATCGTCGTCCTCGGCCACTTCAGCGACGGTTCGATTCGCGATCTCACCGAAGCGGTCGATTTCTCGTCGTCTGCGGAAGCCGTCGGCAAGGTGAACGTGAATGGCCTCGTCACCAAGAATGGTCGCGGTGAAACCGCCGTGCTTGCCCGTTATCTCGACAAAATGGCCACCGTCAACATTGCCTTCCTCGAAGATGTGCCGGGCTTTGCCTGGAACAATCCCGCGCCGAATAACTTCGTCGATACGCTGGTCTTCGAGAAGTTACAGCAGATGCAGATTCTGCCGTCGGACCTCTGTTCGGACGATGAATTTCTCCGCCGCAGCTATCTCGACCTGACAGGCCGTTTGCCGTCTGTCGAAGAAGCCGATGCGTTCCTGAAAGAGACCTCGGCCAGCAAGCGTGCCGTCCTCATCGACCAACTGCTGGATACCGAAGACTTCGCCTCGTTCTGGGCATTGAAATGGAGCGATGTGCTGCGGTCGAACAGCAAGAAGCTGAAAGTCGCCGGCGTCCATAAGTTCCGCAAATACGTGTTCGATTCCGTCCGCACCGACAAGCCGATGGATCAGTTCGCCCGCGAACTCCTGACGGCGTCCGGCAGCGTGTTCGAGAACCCGGCGGCCAACTACTGGCGCGCCAGTCGCGACCCGCTGGATGCCACCGAAACGACTTCGCAACTCTTCCTCGGCGTGCGGATTCAGTGCGCGAAATGCCACAACCATCCGTTCGAGAAATGGACACAGGACAATTACTACGGCATCGCCGCGGCGTTCACCCGCGTCGGCCGCAAGAACTCGGTCGATCCCGAAGAAGAAGTCATCTTCACCGCCGCCGCCGGCGAAGTGACGCAGCCCCGCACCGGCAAGCAGATGAAGGTCCATCTGCTGCTGAAAGGCGATGTCGATGTGCCGGCCGATGTCGATCGTCGGCAGGTCTTCGCCGACTGGCTGACGAAACCCGAGAACCCGTTCTTCTCGAAGTCGCTGGTGAACCGCATCTGGGGGCACCTCATCGGTCGCGGCATCGTCGAACCGGTGGACGACTTCCGCGATTCCAATCCGCCGTCCAATGCACCGCTGCTGGAAACTTTGGCTGCTCAGTTTGGCCAGAACAATTTCAGCCAGAAGTGGGCGATCCGCACGATCATGAACAGCCGCGTGTATCAACTCTCGTCGCGCACGAATGCGTTCAACAAGACCGACGAGTTGTACAATTCGCACGCCGTGACGCGGTTACTCGCCGCCGAGCAATTGCTCGACGCGATCTGCGCGGTGACGAACGTGCCGGAACAGTTCCCCGGCATGCCGCTCGGCACCCGCGCCACAGAACTGGCCGATCCGCCGACGGACAACTACTTCCTGAAAGTCTTCGGTCAGCCGCAGCGTGAAATGGCCTGCCAATGCGAACGCTCGAGTGAATCGAACCTGTCGCAGGCGCTGCAGATGATCAACGGCCCCGTGGTGCATAACAAGCTGCGTGCCGACAACGGCCGCATCGCCCAGATGATCGCCGGAATGAAGACCGACGACGAGATCATCACGTCGCTGTATCTGTCGGGCTTGTGCCGTCTGCCGGCCGCGGAAGAACTCGCCGCCGCCAAGCAGCACATCGCCGGCCAGCCGGAGCGCCGGATGGCCTTGGAAGACGTGGGCTGGGCCGTGCTGAACTCGAAGGAGTTCTTGTTCCAGCATTAGTCTTTGAGATCGTCAATTGACTTCCGACAGCCCGGTTTGATTCCTCAAGCCGGGCTGTTTTCGATTGCCGGTTTCCAGTAGGGTTTGACGTGTCATCGAGGCGAACCATCTAATAGCTGAACGATGAATTCAAGAGCGGTTCGCCTCCCAAAGCCTCGGCAAACCCTACGAAAACTGAGACCATTCGGACGATTGAGATGAGCCACTTGGAATTGACCCGCCGCCGCCTGCTGAAGTCCACCACCGCCGGTGTGCTTGGCATGTCGCTGCCGCAGTGTCTGGCGTTGCAGGCGCAGGCTGCGAGCGGGAATGCGCCGGCCAAGCGGGTGCTGGTGATTTACGAGCAGGGCGGCATGTCCCAGCTGGACACGTTCGATCCTAAGCACGATGTCGTCAGCGATCATCGCAGTCCGTACGCCCCGATTTCGACAACCGTGCCCGGCATGCAGTTCACCTCGCTGCTCCCCTGCACGGCGAACGTCGCGCACAAGCTGTCGGTCATCCGGTCGATGCATCACGTTGTCCCCGGGGCGAATGAGCATCCGGGAGGCACGCAGTACGCCCTGTCCGGCATGCACCCCAGCTATCCCATTTCCATGCCCGACCTCGGCTGCATCGTCTCCAAAACCATTGGGACCGACTGCCCATCGCTGCCGCCGTACATCATGGTCCCGGGAAATCACGAACAGAATTCTGCGTCAAAAACGGGTTTTCTGCCCGCGGCGGATAAAGTGTTCAAGACCGGCGGGCATGATCTCTCGGATCCGAAATGGACGGTCGCCGATCTGTTGCCTATCCGCGAGAACACGTCGGATCGATTATCAGCGCGGCAGCAGATGCTCAGCCGTCTCGACGGGCGGTTCAGCGAAACCGGACGCAAAGTCGACGGCATGGACCGCTTCTACGAGCAGGCCTTCGACACGCTGACCAACTCGCAGGTGTCGAAGGCGTTCGACCTGTCGACCGAGTCGCCGCTGGTTCGCGAAAAGTATGGACCGGGCCATCGCGGGGCGTGTTATCTCGTCGGCCGGAAACTCATTGAAGCCGGCGTGCGGTTTGTCACGGTCGATACCATCTGGCCATTCAGCCCGGATGTCCCCGGCGGCTTTCTGCTCAATTGGGATCATCACGATCTGATCTACGCGCCCGGTTCCTGCGGCACGGTCCGCAATATGGCCGGCGGCGAAGGCCGGTACGGCATCGGCCACTGGGTGATGACGGGCAGCATGGACCGCGCATTCGCCGCGCTCATTGATGACCTCGACCAGCGGGGCCTGCTGGCGGAAACGCTGGTCTGCCTCGTCACGGAATTCGGCCGCACGCCGAAGCTGAATAAGTTCGGCGGCCGCGATCATTGGACCGAAACCTACAGCATTGTGATGGCGGGCGCGGGTGTCCCCGGCGGGCAAATTGTTGGCAAGTCGGACGCTGACGGCGGCTACGCGATTGAAGACCCGCATACCCCCGAAGAGTATGGCGTCACGATTTACGAGAAGCTCGGCATCAATCGCGACATCCCGCTCCACGACGCCACCAACCGCCCGATCTTCTTCGGGCATGCCGCCGAATCAATCCGCGCGGTGATGTAACGATTTCACAGCCACCCGACGCTGGAGGAAATTGTCCCGGCGTCGCCGACGCCGGGCTTTAAGTCACGCCGCGTCCGTTGAAGATGTCTAACTGCCGCTGGAGTCAGAGGTCGCGGCGGTGCGGATGCGGAGGATGCCGCGGAAGCCGACATCGGGATGCCGGTCGTTCATCACCCGGCCTTGCCGATGCCACGCCGCCCAGTCGGGGCCGTTGCCTTTGACGACACGCAGCCCGACGGAACTGCCTTTCTTCGGTCCCGCCCAGTTGCGCAGCAGTTTCGGCCGCGCGGCGGCGGCATCGCGGTGTGCGGTTTCCGCGTAGAAATCGTTACACCATTCGCGGGCATTCCCCGCGAGATCGAAGATACCAAACTGGCTTTGATCGGTCGGGAACGACTGGACCGGTCCAATCAAGTCCACCGCGCGGGGTGTCGGCCAGATGGCTCGCCCATCGCCCCAAGGGGTCCGCCAACCATCCGGACCGCGGGTGGCAAACTCGAATTCCGCCTCAGTAGGCAATTCCTTACCGGCCCAGCTCACAAACCCTTGCGCGATACCCCACGGCAGACCGAGCGCGGGGACATCATCGGGTTGGCCATCGTTAATCGGGGATTGCACGCGGCTGTTTTTGCGATCTTTGAGATCCGCGCGAAATTTCTGATATTGGCCCAGCGTGACTTCATTGATGTCCATATAAAACGGATCGAGAAACGGCTGGAACTCAGGCTGTGTTTCTGACGGGCCATTCTGACTGCCGATCTTCGCCGCGCCGCCGGGGACCAGTGCCATCAGCACGCCGGTTTTCTCACCGAAAATTCGCAGCGGCCAGCCTTGCGGGGAATAACCGTACGCGGGGACTTCGACAAACCCGGCAGGCAGCGGAACCGGCGAGGACTTCGCATTGGCTACCACCGGCGCGCTTGCAGGCAGGGCGTCGATGACCAATAAGGTCGAATCAATTCCATCGGGGAAGTCTCCCAGTGTCACACGATCGACAGCCGCCGCTTCGTTCGCGGAGCCAATCTCGACCAGCGGGCCATCCCCGATCACGGTGAAGACGTTGTCCGGATTTTCATCAGCGAACGGAGTCTTGCTCGACGGTGCCGGCACCGATTTTCCAGATGCCGTGGATTTCGCTGGCCCGGTGGCCGTCCTGCCGGCCGCTTGTTGATCGAGAGGAGCCGTGGAGGGCAGTGTGCGAACCGGCGGAGTGCTGGGTGATTGAATCACCTTTTGAGCCGGCTGATTGTCTGTTCTTGACCCGCACCCCGCCAGCACGAGGACGCACAGTCCGACACATAAGCAGCAGAGACAACTCGTTGCCATTGAGGGAGAGTTTGGAATTTTCATCAGTCTGTCCCGCAGGGATGGACATCCTGTCGCGCACAGTCAACAATTAATCTATGTGAATGGTAGCCGGGATGTGTCCGAGTTGCCATACGGGAGAAACGGCGAGCCGGGAGAAAGCCGATGAACGGATTATGCCGCAAGCTCTTATGCCTGGTGATCACGCTGATCGCGATACTGCCGTGTGCCGCTCAAGACCGCCCCGTGAATGGATACACCTACATCGCCCCGTCGGTGTACCCCGCGCCGCCGATCGTGGTTTATGACCCGGCATTTCTTGTCCCGTCGCAAACAGTCATATCACCGTTGGGCTACGGTCCCCCGGCTTCGATGATCTACGCCGAACCGGCGTTTATGCACCAGACGGTGATGCCTTCCGATCCGACGTGGGCTTACGCACCGCCGCTGGTCGGGCCATCGGGCTATCGCGAGCGTGTCCGATTTGGTCGACAAGGTGTGGACTACAGTTACCGCGCGTATGCTCCCGGCCGGTCTGCCCCCGTTTACAGTTATCGCGTAGACCCCGGCCGTCACGGAGTTCGCATCCGGGAACGTGTACGATAAACGGCTGAAGTGCCATGGCCCAAGCGCTTCGCGCGGGCGTGTGATCTGTCGTGGAAGATACGCCCGCGCGAAGTGCATGGGCGTGGCACGGTCTTTCGGGCAATACCGATTCATGTTGTCCGGGTATGGTTCGATCAATTCGCCGCCGAATCGCCTGACAATTTCACTGAATCCACAGGGAAAGGGAGTTGCTTTGTCGATTTGAATGGTGTATCCCTGATAAGATCAAGAGTCCTGACGACAATCTCACCGGTAAAAACGCCGCGGCTTACAGCGCTCGCCGGGCGGAATCGATGTTGATCCGCCCGTGATGTCGAGCGTGGATAGGCGCGGAACCGGTCAGCTCCCGGTCGCAGGCGCGGAGAGTGGGATGGTGAGTTCCGAGTCCTGGGGTGCCATCGAACGCATCGACGTGCCGGTCAATCTGGTTCTCGTCGTCGAGGATGATGCGGCCGTTGCGGACGAATTGAAGTCCGCCCTCGAACATCATCATGTGCAGGTCCGCATCGCCAAAGACGGCGGCCAGGCGCAAGCCTCATTCAGTATGCACAAACCGGACTTCGTCATCGTCGATCTGATCCTGCCTGGCGAAAGTGGTTTCGAGATTTGTGAGCGGTTCAAGCTGGCGGACGCCACCATTCCCGTGCTGATCATTTCCGAAATGGACCGCCCCGATTCGCGGGAACTCGCCGACCGCGTGGGAGCCGACGGCTATCTTGCCAAACCGATCGATCCCAAGGTGCTGGTGGAAACGGTGCGGGAAATCGCCGACCGCTTGTGGCGGAAAACGCATGGCGAACCGGAGGCTGAAGCGACCCGCATCCGCTTCGTCTGCATCTGCGGGAAGAAATTCAAAGTCAGCCCGACGCACCGCGGCAAGACCCTTACCTGCCCCCAATGCGGCGAACCGCTGATGGTGCCGCGGAGGTGATTGCATGCTGGCCGCGAATTCTCCCAGCCGCTCGCTGTTCGCTATTTGGACATGGCCACGGTGGACGTGGGGCATAATCGCGGCGATTTCGCCGATTGCATACGCATTAAGTGTTCCGCCGCTGTTCTGGTTAATGAACCAGGGATATCTGCCTTTTGAAAGTTACGGCCTGCTCCTGGCTCTGGAAAAGCCGCTCATTTTCGCATGTGAGCCGATTCCGCCACTCTGGAAGGCACTTGTATGGTACGACAATTTTTGGAATTCCTGACGCGACGTAACGGGTTGCCAAGAGTGTTTGGAATGTCGAGCACTTGCTCCGCAAGTGCAAAAAAACACTTGCGGAGCAAGTACTCGACATTATAAATCACAGCACGACTTTACAGACGCAGCTAGACCCCGCAGACCCGTTGTTTGACGAGCGGGATTGATAATCACCGGCCGGCGTGATTAAGATGCCCTCTGAACCCCCTTCCCTTACAGACGGTTTCCCACCATGGCGGAACTGATCATTCAAAGTGGCAAATTGCAGGGCAAACGGCTCGTTTTGCCCCCGAAGGAAGTTTTCGTCGGCCGCGATGATGACTGTCATGTCCGGCTGGCATCCTCCCTGATCAGCCGCAAGCATTGTTCACTGCACAGCACGCCGGAAGGGGTGTGGGTCACCGATCTCAGCAGCCAGAACGGCACCTTTGTCAACGAGGTGGCCATTACGGAAAAGGTGCTGCTTAAGGCGGGGGACACGCTGCAAGTCGGTGCGATTCTGTTTCAGGTGCCCCCTTCAAAAGCGGCGCTGGACGCTGTGCCGTCGAAGGCTGCCGGTGAGAAAGCCAGCAGTGACAAAGTCGCGGAAAAGTCGGGCCGAATTTCGGATGCGGAGATCGCCAGTTGGCTGACCGATGAATTCGAGAAATCGCCGGTGAAGTCGTCAGATACGACGATCATCAAAAATCCGTCCACTCCCGCTGCGAAGCCGGTAACCGCCGCGCCGGTCGCGACGCCCGCACCTGTCCAGCATACCGCCGAGTCGGCCCGCCGACCTCACCGCACGGTGAAAGAACAGGCCGCGGAAATCATTCGTCGGCATTGGTCCGAAGTCCGCAGTGGCAAACCCCCGGCGGCGTAATCGTCGGCGCTCTTCCGAGACGGAACAGTCCGCCCAGGACTTTATGCAATCGTGGCAAACCCCCGGCGGCGTAATCGTCGGCGCTCTTCCCTACGTGGCACACGTTTCCAACGTGTGAGTCTCGCTGTCGATGAGGTTGAGATTTCGAGATTCATGGCACGTTGGAAACGTGCCGCCACGGAAGTGAAAACCAGTGGCGGGAGATTTCTTCGCTACCTTACATGGTTTCGATGGGCATTCTTCCGTGTGATCCGTGTCGTCCGTGGTTAAACTCTGATTGTCAAGAACTGAGTTTGTTCCGTCACTTTGCGAGAGAGTGCTGATGCGGATTGTCGCCGGTGAGTTCCGTCGTCGAAAATTGCTGGCGAACCCCGGCGAGACCACCCGGCCGATCACTGACCGCGCCAAAGTCATGCTGTTCGATTGGTTGGGGAAGTTTCTACGCGGCAAGCGCGTGGGGGACTTCTTCGCTGGCACCGGTTCGCTGGGGATTGAAGCGCTGAGCCGCGGGGCCGATCGCGTGGTCCTGGCCGAACAGGATCACAGTGCGTTCGAGTTACTGCGCGAGAACATCGCCCAACTCGGCGTGCAGGATCGCGCGCTGTGCTGGCGCGTCGATGCGTTACGCACATCGTTCAAGCCGAAGGGCGATCCCCCCTGGTGCCCCTACGGAGCCGTCTTTTTCGATCCTCCCTATTCGATGACTCAGAAATTGCGGCCGGGACAACCGACCTTCGCGGCGTTGGAACGGCTGGCATCCCCCGCGGTAATGGAACCAGACGGCATGCTGATCGTCCGAACCTCGCGCGACGCGGAAGTGCAGTTCCCCGCCAGCTGGTCGACCGAACATCTCATGGAAGTCTCCAGCATGGCGATCCACTTTCTGACCCGCACATCCGCTGTTGAAGCCCCGTAGTCATGAAGGGTGCGGTCGTTATTTGATGGAGTACGGAGATTCCCACTCTACAGCCCGTTAGGGCTATTGAGCATGAATCTTATACCCTGCTAAATAACAACAGCACGCACTCCCCGCGAAGCGAATCTCATTCCATCACAGGCCCACCGATGTCCACCACACGTCGACCAGCCCCACCGCGAACAGCCCCAGGCTGATGACGGCGTTCACTTGAAAGAAGGCCTGATTGACGCGGGCCAGGTTGTCCGGGCGAACGAGCGCGTGCTCATAGACCAGCAGGCCGGCCACAAGCAACACGCCGATCAAAAAAATAGGCCCCAACCCGGCGGCGTACCACAGTCCGAACAGACAACCGACCGTGATCGCGTGACTGAGCATTGCCAGCCGCAGCGAATTCGCGACGCCCAGGCGGGCCGGCGTGCTGTGCAAGCCTTTGGACCGGTCGTACTCCACATCCTGGCAGGCGTACAGCATGTCGAACCCGCCGACCCAGAAGAAAACGGCGGCGGCCAGCCACAGCGCGGGGGGTTCGATGGTCCCTCGAATCGCCAGCCACGCGGCGATGGGAGACAGCATGAGAGCCGCGGACAACCAGTAATGACACCACATCGTGAACCGCTTGGCATAGGAATAGCCGAGCAGAAACAGCAGCACGGGGACTGACAGGATCAACGGCCAGCGGTTGGGCAGAAAGATCAGCGTCGAGGCGATGAACGCGGCCGAGGAGAGGAGCGTGAAGAGGATTACGGCTGACAGACTCAGCAGTCCGGCGGGCAAATGGCGCTTCGCCGTACGCGGGTTCTCGGCGTCGAACTTCCGATCGACAATGCGATTGAACGCCATCGCGGCGGAGCGGGCCGTCACCATGCAGAGCAGAATGCCAACCAGTTGCCGCCATTGAAACGGCGAGTCAGGCCGCTGCCACGCGAGGACCGCTGCCAGCAAGGCGAACGGCAGCGCGAAAACCGTATGACTGAAACGGATGAGTTCAAGCAAATGGCGGATTGAGGCGAACATGGCGGAACGACGGACTCGGAACAAGGAAGCGATCTCGGATGGTGTTCAATCCGGGATTATAGTGATCGCTTCCGCAATCGTCGCTATGTGGCTGATTGTTTGTGGGTGAGCGTGTCGGAGAGTGATCGTGCCACGACTTGTCCGCAAGTCGTGCCCAACGAAGCACACGACTTGCGGACAAGTCGTGGCACTAGAGATCAGGACGCTGTGAACTCCCCCTCATCCGGCCGCAGCGGCCACCTTCTCCCTCCAGGGGAGAAGGGAAGCCAATTCATCCGTTGAAAAACAACCTGCCGTTCACTCCGCTTTCAAAATCGCTCCATCCTTCGAGACGTGCTCGAACCAGCGTTTGACGGCGGGTTCGCGTTGAGCGGCGGTGGCGAGGGGGCGGTAATCGTACTTGCGGCCAGTGAGCCGCACGAGATTGGCAAATGTCAGCTCGCGGATCTCACTTTTGTCGCTGCGGAGCCATTCGAGAATTTCAAACGAAGGCGTTTCCATGCGGGCTTCCTCGACGGAAATGCCCCACAGCAGGCGATAGAGCGCGGCGATTTGATCGTCCCGTTCGTAATTCGCCGCCAGCGACTGCTTCAAGAGGACGCCGCGATCCACGGACACTCCCAGCCAGGTGCGCAAGCCATTCATCGCCGCCTTGCGGGCGTCTTCATGTTCGGCCTGGGCGAGTGCCTGCACCACGGCGGGGATGTTGTCGATCAAGGCCAGGCAGCGGACGGCAAGTTCAGAAATCTTCGGCCGGGGATCGCGAATCAAGGCCCGCACATCGGAATCAACCGGTTGATTCAGCTCGAATTCCTTCTCGTACTGCTTGGCGAAACGTCGTAACGTCGATTCGACTTTCCGCCGCTGCGGATCGAGCCAATCGGGGGCGGAACTGATCGGCGGGCCGAAATTCAAGGCGGGCTGATCCGTCAGCAGCGACAGATAGACACTCTTGCCGGCTTCGCGCGCTGCGGCATTGTCACTCGTCCAACGCAGGTTACCGCCGAGGACGTACATCCCTTCGATGAATAGATTGGGCGAAACGGGCTGCTCGAACCCGACCGGTTCTTGCGGGAGAAGTTCCAGCCCGCAAAGGGATTCCCCTTCACCGAATTCGAGTTGTCCCGTTCGTTCGCCAATCGCGAAGCCCAACGGCCACGCTTTGTCGTTCTGCTTGCCGACGCCCAGAATCATGCGGCCTTGAATGAGCCGAATGGTCAGCGGCGTGGTCGCCGTCGGCGGGCCGAGTTCAATCTGCGTATTGCCGAGCAACGTGACGCGCATCGCCCCGTGATCGATCTCCAGCACCGCCTCGAAGGGTTCCGGGCAGGCGATCCGCGTTCCCGGTTTCAACGCGGCTTGCCGGGGAACCATGTACCAGCTTTTGTCATTCGAGTTTTGCTGCAACAGCACTCCTTCCGGAGAGACGTACGTTGCGGCGACAGCCGGCAGGACGGGGACCACAGGTTCCATCGGTTCCGGCGGCTGCGGAACGGTGGGCTGCTCGGGGGTGACCGCCGCGATCACGGTCAGCGCATCGGCCGGGGGGATTTCCGTTACGACCGGCGGCTTGACTGTCGGCGTCGCGGGTTGAGCGGCATCGGCAGGACGCGACGGAGGCTCAACAACAGGCAGCTGCGCGACTTCTTCGACGGTCTCTTCCTCGACGATTGGTTCCACGGGGGTTTTCGGCACCGGCGCGGGACGTAGATTGGCGACGGTCTCCCGCACTCCCCGATCAGAGAGCATAGCCCCCAGCCAGACGGCGAGCAGGACAATGCTGACCGCGATCGGCAAGACCTTGCCTGACCACGGTTTCGGGCGCAGATACTCCGGCAGCGTCTGCTCGAATGAGGGTCCGCCGGAACCGGGAATGTTTTTCACACTGACCGGCGTCTTCAAAGTCCGTTCGCCGTTTCCGCGGGCGACCGGCTCGTTGCCCGCCTGCAGTTTGTCTGCCTGATCGACCGGGCCGAGCACATACAGCCGTTCCCGGCTGCTGGCCGAAATCTCCACCGGTTCGCCGAGCGCCAGCGTGAGAATCTGATGGCAGGCCGCGACTTCCGCCAACTGCTGGTCCGATTCCAGGCAAACCTTCTCGACTTCGCCGACGAGTTCCACCGGCAGCGAATTGTCGAGGTACTGGGCCACCAGGTTTGGATCGATGCCGGCTCCCGGGCCGATCAGGTCTGGCGCGCCGATCCGGCGGCGGCGCATCACCTCGCGCAGCCGGCTGACGAGTGCCGTGGCGACCGGGCTTTCCTGCAGCTTCCGCCCGATTTCCTTCGCCTCCGAAGGTTCCAGCACGTCGTCGAGATACGCCAGCAAAGTTCGCAAGGTCAGTCGCATGGGGGACTCGATTCTATGGGATTCGCAATCGGGGCTGCGTTGATTATGTAGGACACTTGCTCCGCAAGTGTCATTTTGCACTTGCGGAGAGGCTGTGAGTTTTTTGGGTGGCTGGGTCGGAGTCCTCGACGACCCAGTTTTTCGTGAGACTGGGTCGTCGCAAAACCTCCGACCCAGCCACCCACCAAAAAATCACACCCTCGGAGCAAGTGATCGACATTGAAGACGCTCCCATGTGAGAGTGGCGGTCTCCGCGTTGATTCGTACAAGAATCGTGAAAAGTTTTGTGAAAATCTTTGAAATGACCGTTTCCGCGTCGCGAGACTGCTGCTGCACTGGCCCCATGTTCATTCGCAGTTGACCCGGTGAGGCGTCACGGATAGGCTGCTCATGACGATCTCCTCATTTCCCGGGACGCGTTGCTGATGACACCCTCCACACCGGCGGCCGTGATTGATTCCGCATCGCACAAGATCACCAACAACAAAGCGTTCGAGCTGATCGCCGCGTGCATTCACGATCAGGTCAGAATTCTCGATCTCGGGGCCGGCCGAGGTCATCTGGCCCGGCGGATCGGCCAGCAACTGACGGCGGCGGGGTTGGATTTCAAAAAACACCTGATCGCCGCCGATCTGTTCGCGGACGATTTTCAAGCCACGGAAGTCCCGTTTCAGCAGGCGGATTTCAGCCATCCGCTCCCGTTCCCGGACGAATCGTTCGATGTCGTTTACACCATCGAAGTGATCGAGCATTTACATAATCCGTATGCCTATCTCGCTGAATGCTTTCGGCTCTTGAAACCAGGCGGCAAGCTGATTTTGTCGACGCCGAACACGATTCACCTGACATCCCGCTTCAAGAGTCTGCTGACCGGTTACCCCACATTGTTTGAGCCGCCGTCGGTCCGGATGGAGAACTGCGGCCGAATTTGCGGCCATGTGCAGCCGCTGCATTATGCGTATTACGATTACGGCCTGCGTCGCGCCGGGTTCGCGGAGGTCACGCTGCATTGCGACAAGGAAAAGACGCTGTCGAAGGTTTTGTATTACGCGATGTATCCCGCGCTGAAGATCGCCGGCTGGGCGCACACCCGGCATGTCGCCAAGTACGATGCCTCCGTCCTTGAAGAGAACCGCCGTTCGCTGGCGTACATGCAATCGCGGACGTTGATGACCTCACGCAGCCTGATGTTCACGGCGGAGAAGCCGTTGCAGCCGAAAACCGGAAATGGCACGGTTTGAGCATATAAGCTCAATGGGGATCACGGTTGTAGTTGCATCGCCCGACCGACACAGACACACTGGTGGAAAGCCAGTTCAAGGTGAGTTAGGGTGGCACATCCCTGAGGCTTTGCGCAGGGCGTGGTTTTCGCGAGAGCGCTACGCCCGTCGAAGACTCCGGGTCGTGCCACCCATATCCAACTCACTCAGGACTGGAAATTTTGAACCCGTTCCAACGCCATTCCTCCGGGCATCGTAACTGGAAGATTGGCGTGGTCGGGTGATCCGGCCTGAGTGTTTGAAAACCATCAACCCCGCGGTCCGACCACGGGAGGAAGTGATCTGTCCCGATGTTTCCGGTCCGAGATGGCGTTCCCTGTTCGTGGCTGGCTTCCACCTTGCTGTTTGCCGCCCTCTTGGGCTGCAACAGCAAACCCGCTGTTCCGCCCGCCGCGACGGCGAAAACTGAACCCGCTGCGGCAACTGTCGCGGCGACAAGTCCCTCCGACGACATGCTGCGGAGCGCGATGTTTCAATTGCGGCCGGAGCATCTGGGGATCGACTCGGAAGCTTCCGGCGCGATTGCCGTGCTCAATAGCTGGCGGGAACAATCGCCCCTGTTCGAGACGGCCAATTTCGCCCTCAATGCCGAGAGTTTGCAAACCCTCCCCGCCGATTGGCTGACGGAACCGCAGCGTCAACAAATGCTCTCCAAGGAATTCCGCCTCGGGGATGCGATTTACATCCGCAACGCGCTGATGACTTCCGCGGCGGCCCGCACCGCCACCGAAGGAACCACGGCGGAACTGGACCGGGTGCTGGCGTTGTTTGATTCCACGATGCAAATGGTCATTTTGCAGCCCGCCGCCGTGCCACAATTGCCGTTCCCGTTATATGAACTCATGCTGCTCGGCCAGGGAACGCCGGACGATCGCGCGTGGGTCTTCGCCGCGCTATTGAAACAGCAGCGGATCGACGCTGTGGTCTTGCAATCGAAGGACGATCCCGAGGCCAAACTGACGGGGGTGATCCTCGACGGAGAAGTGTACCTGTTCGACTGCCGGCTGGGCCTGCCGATTCCGCGCGGCGATGATCCGCCGTCGCCCCGCATCACCCGGCCGGCGACGATGCGTGAGATGCTCGCCCATCCCGACTGGTGGGAGGCGTTGACGATTCGAGCCGACCAGCCATATGCCTGGAATACCGACGCGTTGAATCAGGCCGACGTGTTTGTCATCGCTGAGGAAGAATCGTGGAGCGGGCGCATGAAGCAGTTGGAGACGGTGTTGCCCGCCGACTCCGCCTGCGTGCTCTACGATCCGCTGGTCGACACGCCGGCCCTCCCCTTGCTGGCCAAACGGATCGCGGCCGCGAATCCCGATTGGACGCCGGATCGGCTGAAGTTCTGGCCCCATCCGCTCAACCTGGCGGAGCGGACGCAGAAGCTGGGCGAGCAAATCCGGCAACTCCAGTTTGTGTTCCAACGGGTCCGCGTCCCGTTGGAAGTGATGAAAGAGAAGAAAGAAAAGCTGGCGTTGACTCAGGACGAATTGCTGGGGAAGGTCAATCCCTTCCGCGATGATTCGCTCGATCAGGGCGTGGGTCAGTTCACACAGATTCAACCGACGGATGCGCATTGGAAGGCCCGCGTGGAAATGCTGCTGGGCAGGTACGACGCGGCGACGACGCAATTCCTGCGGATTCGGCATCTCGCGTTGGACACGCCCCCCGCCGAGTTGCGGGGCAATCCCCAGGAGTTCCAGGTCTGGAGCCAGTTGTATCAGGCAGCCGCCGCCGATGCGTCGTTCTGGAGCGCGGTCTGCAAGATCGAACAGGGAGACAATGCCACGGGCGTATCGGCTCTGCAAGATTATTTGAAACGCTATTCGCGCAGCAACTGGGCGTCTGGCGCGCGGTATCTGCAAGCGTTGACGTCTGCCCGCTTGAATCAGCTGACCGATGCCCGCGCGGCTCTCGCCGGCCTGCTCCCCGACGATCCCCATCGCCCCGGATTGGAAGTCCTCTCCAAACGCTGGGACCGGGCGGACGATGCGCGGCCCAAAACTCCGGCGGAGAAGCGTGAAGAGAAATCCGAGAACAACCCGGACGAACCAGCCACGCCGTGATCAGCAACGTAACGGCACGATCAGGGCATGACGCAGGATCTGGAAGTCGTGATCGGAACAGGAAGTGGCCGACATGCTGCACGGTCTGATCTTCGATCTCGATGGGACGCTGCTCGATACCCGGCTCGATTTCGCCGCCATTAGGGCCGATCTCGACTTACCCGCCGGCACGCCGATTCTGGAAGCGCTCGAACAACTCCCGCCGGGGGAACACCGCGATCGGCAGTGGGCCGTGCTGCACGAGCATGAACTCGCCGGCGCGCGGCGGGCCGTGATCTGTGACGGCGTGCTTGAGTTTCTCGCGGACCTGCATGCGCGCGGCATTCCTCAAGCCGTGCTGACACGCAATTCGCGCGTCTGTGCCGAACTCGCGCTCGCGCAATTGCCGTGGACATTCTCGCAAATTCTCGCCCGGGAAGATGCGGCCCCCAAACCCGACCCGGCGGGACTATTGGAGATTAGCCGCCGGTGGGGTATTCCGCCGGCTCACCTCGCGATCTGTGGCGATTACCTGTACGACATCGATGCCGGTCGTCAGGCCGGAATGACGACGATTTTGTATGCTCCCGGTGAGCTGCCGTCGTTCTCCGACCGAGCCGATTACATCCTGCGTCATTTCGCCGATGGACCGCGACTGCTCGATCAACTCGTCGTCTCCAATCCCCCATTCACACCATGACGCCCGATCATGCATTTCGTGACTATGCCAAGCGGCACGTGCTGGTGCTGGGCCTGGGTTCGTTCGGCGGCGGCGTGGGAGCCGTGCAGTTTCTCGCCGCGCGCGGCGCGGTGATCACCATTGTGGATCGCCGGCCGGCCGTGGCGCTCGAAGATGCGATCACGTCGCTGGCGAATGTGCCCATCGCGCAGTGGCAACTTGGAGAAGATGCTCGGGCGGATCTCTCTGGCATCGAGCTGCTCGTCATCAACCCGGCGATTCGCCGTGATCATCCACTGGTGCGAGCCGCCCTTGCGAGGGGCATTGCCGTCACCAGCGAATTGAATCTCTTCTGGCAGCACCAACGGGGCGACATCCTCGCCGTTACCGGCAGCAACGGCAAATCGACCACCACCTCCTTGTTGCACACGATCCTGCGCCAGGCGAATTCGCACGCCCGGCTCGGCGGCAACATCGGCGGCAGCCTGCTGCGCGAGGTCGAGCACATCGCCCCGCATGATCCCGTTGTGCTGGAGTTGAGCAGCTTTCAGTTGACCGATCTGGATCGTCTGAAAGCCAGCCCGCGCAGCGCGATCATTACCAACTTCAGTGCAAATCATCTCGACTGGCATGACACGCTGGAGCATTACCGCTGGGCGAAGCAAACGATGCTCCGCTGGCAACATCCCGGCGATGTCGCCGTCCTGAATGCCGATGATCCGGATGTCGTCACCTGGCCCACGCGCGGCAGACGGTTGCTGTTTGGATTGTCGGATCATGGAGCCGAAGGGACATTTCTGCGCGGTGCAACGGCCGTCTGGCGGTGGAACGATCGCGAAGAAACGTTCCCGATTCGTGAATGGCTGAAACTACCGGGCCGTCATAATCTGGCGAACGCACTGGCGGCGACAGCGGCGGCTTTGGCGTGGGGGGCGACATGGGTGCATGTCCAAGCGGGGCTGGAAACCTACGAACCGCTGCCACATCGATTGCAGTTCGTTGCCGAAGTCGCCGGGCGGAAGTTCTACAACGATTCACTGGCCACGACGCCGGAGTCCGCGATTGTCGGCCTGCAATCGTTCGCCGAGCCGGTCGTTCTGCTCGCCGGCGGCTATGACAAGCACGTTGATCTGAATGAGATGGCAGCGGCAATCGCGCGGGGTGTCAAAGCCGTCGCGCTGATGGGACAGACAGGGCCGGTGCTGCACGATTTGATCCATCACGCCGGGCCGGCCGCCGTGATCCTCTCCGCACCGTGTGCCGACTTTCGTGCCGCGTTTGACTGGGCCTGGGAACAGTCCGCGCCAGGTGACGTGATTCTCCTCTCACCCGGCTGCGCTAGTTACGACTGGTTCCGCAACTTCGCCGACCGCGGTCAGCAATTCACCCAACGCGTCCACGAGTTATCACCGAAGTCACCCCTCCTCCAGTCCCCTCGCCCCCGCCTCGGGGGAGAGGGTTAGGGAGAGGGGGCGAGCGCTTCACGGCAAAACAAGCCCAGAATTAGTGAGCCAGTCGCGCCAGCGAGGATTGCTGATTCATCATTCCTCGCTGGCGCGTCGGGCTACCTTAATCAGGACGCTAAACATACAGTGCGTAATTCTTCCAGCCGCAGCAACTCCGCCGCCGTCAATGGAGCCAGCGCCGCGACACGCGCAGCCTCCTCAACATGGGGCACCGCGCCGAACCCGACAATCGCGGCGGCGATCTGCGGTTGCGACAACACATAGCGCAGGGCCAGTTCGCGTAACTCGGTCAGCGAACCGACTTGCTCGACGAGACGAGCCGCGCGGGCCTGATCGCGCTGATAAAGCGGCAGCGGAAAAAAGGGGGTCTTGAGCGTATGAGCCGACGGTTCCGCCCCGCACAATGCCCCGGCCGCATACACGCGGATCGCGAAGAGGCCCATGCCGAGTTGGTGAGCGTCGCGCAGAAAGCCGCCATAATCGGGATCGGCCGCGCCGGCAGGCATCTGCTGCCAGGCACTGGAATTCAGCCAATGATACGGGGCTTGAATCGTGGCGAACTGGCGGGATTGCATCACGGTCCGCAGCGCATCGGCGTCGCCGATCCCCGTCAGCCCGAAATGTTGCACCAGGCCGGCCGCGCGCAGGTCTTCCATCCCGGCGAGCAACCCGCGCGGGCCGAGGACATCCTCCGGCGTGATCGAAGTCGGCTGGTCCTCGCGGTTCCGAGTGATCGAATTATGAATCTGTAACAGCGTGACGCGTGGCATCCCGAGCCGTTGCAAGCTGCCACGCAGCGACTCCACCACCAAGGGTCGCAGATCGGTTTCGTTCGTCAGTCGCACGCGAACTTTCGTCGCGACATGCAGCGGCTGATCTGTGCGGATTTCTTTGCGAAGTGTCGCCAGCGCCCGGCCGAGACCCAGTTCCGAATTTCCGTCGCTGTAAGTGGCCGCGGTGTCGAACCAGTTGACTCCCTGCTCCACCGCGCGGGCGATGACGGCCCGTTGTGTTTCCTCGGCCATACCGGTGAGCAGACCTGAAACCGGTCCGGCTCCGAATGCGACGGCCGAAACGTGCAGCCCGGTCGATCCCAATGGTCGGAGGTTCATGGCGCGCGCTTCGTCTTAGCCCCCGGCGAGTCGCCGGGGGCTTTGTCACGGACGTTCGATTCATGTGGCGGATCGAGGGCCGCTCGGCCCCCCGTCATTGACGGGGGGCTAAGACGATACACCTGAATGATGGCGCTGTTGTCGAGTTCGCCACAGCCCAGGTCTTCGGCCTGCGTCAGCAACTCGGCATGCAACTTCGTCAAGGGAAGTGGCAGCTTCGCGTTCTGGGCGGCGGCGAGCATGAGCCGGACATCTTTCAAATGCTGCGAGAGTTTCGCCTGCACGCGAAAATCACTGTCGAGCATTTTGCGGCCTTTGATGTCCATCGCCCGGGAATACGCCGGGCTGCCCTGCATGACTTCCAGTGCCGCCTCCGGGCGGATGCCAATGGCCTCGGCAAAACTCAAACCTTCCGCCAGCACGGCCCGATTCAATCCCAGGACCAGATTCGTGACGAGCTTCATTTTCGCCGCCGAGCCGCAGTCGCCCACATGAAAGACCTTGCCGCCGAGAATCGGCCAGACATCGGCACAGGCCGCGAAGTCATGCGGACTGCCGCCCACCATGACGGTCGCCTCACCCCGGCGGGTCTGCTCACTCGACCCGGAGATCGGCGCATCGAGGTACGCAATCTGCCGGGCGGCAAGCTGGTGATGAAATCGCAAGGCGTCATCCGGTTCGCCGGTGGTGGTATCGATCAGAATCTGGCCGGACCTCAACCCGCTCTGCATCTGGTCCAACACTTCGCGCACGACATCGCTGGTGTAGAGGCTGATGATAATCCGCGAACAGTCCGCGAGAGGATTGTCGCTCCACACGGCTCCCGCCGCGATCAGCGACTCCGCTTTGTCGGGACTCCGATTCCAGATGTGCGGTTGATAGCCCTGTTCGAGCAGCCGCTCGGTGATCGCCGTCCCCATGAGACCAAGCCCGATCACGCCGATATGTTTGTCTGTGGTCATGTGGCGACACTCTGGAGAGAGAGGTAAAGAATTAGAGGGGTAGAGGGGTAGTCGATGCCCATAGCATAGTCACTCTCTTGCCCTCTATCTCTCTTGCCCTCTAACCCTCTCGTCCCCTCGCCTCTCCTCCCCATGCTCATCCTTCCATTGCGATTTGATCGCGTTCACCGTGTCGCGTTCGGGGCGGACTTTGTAGAAGGGGTCGAGTGGGTAGCAGCCGGAGACCATGCCGTTGCGCGGGGCGGTCGTGCAATCGCTGAAGGTGCGGCACAGGCGTTTGCGCGCCAGCGGTTGGCCGGCCAAAACATCGGCCGGTAGATCGGGGTATGACAACACCATCCGGCCGAGGCCAATGAAATCGGCTTGCCCCTGTCGAACCACGGCTTGCCCGACATGCGGCAGCCAATCCTGCAGATACGAATAGCCCGAACCGACGATGATCAAGTGAGGGAACATCGCCTTGATGCGAGCTGTGGCTTCGATCTGCCGCGCCACGCCGAGCAACGGGTCTTCCGGCGGAAGATATCCATCTGACGGCGGAAACGCGGCCGGGCGTTGCATGTGCGGATTGTAATAGGGACTGCCGGCCGTGCTGCAGATGAGTTCGATCCCGAGTTGTTCCAGCATCGTCAGGAGAGCGATTGGTTCATCGAGCAGAATGCCGAGGCCCGTGCCGTCGCCGCCGAATGCCTGGCGGTAATCGCCGGCATGTTCCGCCGGCTGACCGACTCCGTTCGGGCCGGCTTGAAACGGGAGAAAATCGTAGATGCTGATGCGCACAGCGATTTCCAGCCCCGGCGCTTCCGCGCGGACGCCGGCGATGATCGACCGCAGATAACGGGTTCGATTCTCCAGACTGCCCCCATATTTGCCGGGCCGGTCGACAGCGGAGAGGAATTCGTGTCCCAGATAACCGTGGCAATGTTTGACATCAATGAATGCGAAGCCAGCTTGCTGGGCGAGCTTCGCGGCGGCGATGAAATCGTCGATCAGGCGGTCAATCTCGTCATCGGTCAGCACGGCCGCTTCATCGCGCACGCCGAATTTGGCATCGAGGAGCGGATGGCGATACACGACCCGCGGTTCCAGCGTTTTGCCATACGGGCGGGCGAATCGTCCGGAATGGGTGAGTTGCAGGCCCACCAGCAAATCGTCCGTCCGTCCGAAGTGCCGCTGATGTGTCGTCACCAGTAATTCGCGTAACGAGGCGATGTCGCCGACGGTCGCGGGATTCAGCATCAGTTGATTGGGATTCGCGCGGCCGTCGGGCCGCACCGCGACGGCTTCGCCCCCCCAGATGAGCTTGGCCCCGCTGAGTCCGAAATTCTCCCAGCGGCGGCGTGTGAGTTCGGTGGGTTTGCCGCCGGTGGTGCCGTCCCAGCCTTCCATCGGCAGAATGCAGAAGCGATTGCCGATGGCCGCGCGGATTGCGTTTCCCGAGCGGGGGGCGTCAGCCCCTTGATTGTGGCCGGTCAGGGCATTGATGCCGGAATCAGGGGGCTGACGCCCCCCGCTCGTAGCATGAGAGCGCTGCAACGGTTGCCCGAGAGGCGAACTTGGTCCGGATTCCAGCGTCGCCTCGAACGGCAGCGGGATGGGCAAGGACCGCACATGGGCCTGGAACTCGGCAGGTGTTTTCAACGTGGCGACACGGGGAAACGACATGACTTACTCCTGCCCGCCGATTCGCAACTGGCGGGCGATTTCCCGCAACACATCACGGTCACTGTCTGGTCGACACGCACTCGCCGGATGCGTCGCATCACAGGCGATCCAGCCGCGCAGTTTGAGAAACATGGCAGCGGCATGTTTGTACGCGGGAACGGGATTCCGAAACGCGAAACAGCCGAGGTATTGCAGCGTATCATTGAGTTCATAAAACGCCGGGTCACCGGCCGCCCAATAGGCATCGCGCCGGGCGAACAGATCCGGGGCGAAGGTGCTCAGGCCGAGCAGATAATCGCTGCCGTACATCACCATGTCGATTGCCAGATCGTTACCGGTGAAGACATGGAACTCCGGCCGGACTTCGTTCCGCAGTTGCAGCCGCTGCCATTCGAGATCGCGGCGTAGCGAGGAATGCTTGGCCCCCAGGCATTGCGGAATTTGCATCAGGCCGCGATACGTTTCGAGGTCGTAAATCTTGCCGAACGGAGCGAACATCTGTCCCAGTTCAAAGGCGACGAATTTGGCGCAATTCCGGCCGATCTCCGCATGGGCCGCGACGACATCATCCCCTGATTGGGCTGTTAGCCCATAGGAGGGAAAGATGACGGGAATGCCGCCGTGTCGCTGGATCGGTTCGATCTGCTGAAGATACGCATCGCGATTCCAACGACTGCCCGGCGCATCGCCGACAAACGCCCCCGCGTAAAATTCGCGGCCGTTCAACACCCCGGCCGTTCGTTCCAGCGCCTGGCATTTCACGGCGTCATCGAGCAGGTTGACGTAACCGGTATCCATATTGACGGCGGGGGCCAGCCCGGCCTCAGCCGTCCGCGCGACATGCGCGTCGAATGCGGGCCAGTCGATCTCGCCGGTGCTGGTGAACGGCAGCAAAATCGCGGAGATGCCCGTGATCTTTCGTCGCGGCACGATCATGGACAACGGGTCGATCACGACGGATGGTCTCCGAAGCGGAAAGAGAATCTTTGAGGAGAAGTATCCCCGGCCCGACGAACCGGCACAACACCGGGCACCATGATTCTGAGCGTCAACGCCTGATTGAATGTAGGGTTTGCCGAGGCCTTTGACGAGGCGAACCTATTCCAAGGGCAGGCGAAAAGCTGGTTCGCCTCGAAGACTCGGCAAACCCTACTTTGAAAACGCTTGATGTCCCGACCCGTTCCAATGCGCAAGCTGTCGCACCGACTAACGGGCCGCCACCAAAGTCTCGGCGGGAATTTCGGGCAGCCGCACCGACGAACCCGATTTCAACACCGCGGAACTCGGACGCACGGCGGGGTCGCAGTAGGGACAGACTTCCGTGTAAATCACCTTCCGGCATTTCAGGCATTCATGCACACCGAACACCGGCACCGCCCGCGATAGCCGCTGAGTAATGAGGTAGGCAAAAGTGAACATGACGAATGTCGAGAAGATCAGGACACCCGAAAAATTGCGTTGGCCGAACATCATCGCGGAAGCGGCGCACATGGACAGCGCACAGATGGAGTACAGCGTCACATCCAACATCCGCCGCCGGCTGACCCGCGATTGGGCGATCTCCTCATTCAGTTTGCGGCCCAGCATCTCGCGCAATAAATCCCACTTCAAAGATTCGACTTCGGCGACCGTTTTCGGATCGGCATGAACCGCGACCAGCAGTCGATACACGCTGTCGCAGACGCGATACGCATCATCGTCCGTGAACGGAGTTTGATGGGCCCACTTGTTGCGAAACTCCCGCAGTTCGCCGACCAGACTTCGTTCGGTGAGACTGAGCCTGGCCCGGAACACGGCGTTCCACTGGTCCCACATCACCGACAGCATCGCGTGGGCATCCCAATGAATCGGCGGCGCGTCGATCGCCTGTGGCGTGCGTTCCGTCCGCAGACTCGATCGAGCCACATGCTGCCAGGTGTCGTGAAACACCATCTGCAGTTCCCGCTCAAAAAACGGAGACACGCCCCGCGTCAGCAGGTCGAGCGCAATTCCCACACGATCATGAGCGGACGGCACGGCTTCTCTCCTCGCCCTCCAGAATACGAGGCCGAGACAGGCTCGTCGGAGTCTCAATTTTCGCGACTCCGAAAATCACTCGGAACTGCCAATCGCCTTGCCGAACGTAGCGGTTGTAGCGACTAGGAAATCGAGGCGTGTGTCCGCTTGACAATGTGGCATACTTGCTCCGAGGGTGTGATTTTTTTGGTGGGTGGCTGAGTCGGAGGTTTTACGACGACCCAGCATCGCGGAAAACTGGGTCGTCGATGACTCCGACCCAGCCACCCAAAAAACTCACAGCCTCTCCGCAAGTGTTTTTTGGACTTGCGGAGCAAGTACTCGACATTCTGGAGCAGGCTCCAAAGCGCCAATCGTCAAAGCGGATTGCCACCCGCACTCCGGCATGGGACAATTGCGGCCTTCAAAAGATTCAGGAGCGCTGTTGGCTTATGTTCACCGGACTTGTCGAAGGCTTGGGGACGATTGCCCAACTGATCCCCGAAACGGCTGGCTTGCGGATCACCATCACCCCGCCGCCGGAACTTGTGGATGACCGCGATCCCGTCCGGTTGGGTGATAGCATTGCCCTCAATGGCTGTTGCCTGACCGTCATCGCCCAGGATTCGCACGCATGGGTGTTTCAAGCTGGTGAGGAAACGTTGTCGAAGACGAATCTCGGCGGCTTGCAGCCGGGCGATGTCATCAACCTGGAGCGTTCTCTCCCCGCGAACGGCCGGCTGGGCGGACATTTCGTGCTCGGTCATGTGGATGGTGTGGGCACGGTCGACCGGATTGATCGCAGTGCCGAATGGGTGACGATGTGGTTCCGCGTCCCAAAATCGCTGGCCGATCTGATGGTCAGCAAAGGCTCGGTCGCGGTGGATGGCGTGAGCCTGACGCTGGTAGATGTCGAAGCCGAGCGTTTCAGCGTGGCCTTGATTCCCCATACGCTGGCGGTCACAACTCTGGGTCGCCGCGCCGTAGGCGATCCCGTGAATCTGGAGACCGATGTGTTGGGCAAGTACGTCCGCAAATTCCTACCCAGTGATCTCTCTTACGACTGATTATGTCCGCACCTGAACGCCATACGATTTCGCGAATTCGTCAGCTCCTGGAAGAATCGGGCCTGCAACCCCGGCACGACCTCGGCCAGAATTTCCTCGTTGACCTCAATCTACTTGATCTGATTGTTCAGGCCGCAGAACTCACGGCAGACGATGTCGTTCTCGAAGTCGGCACAGGCACCGGCAGCCTGACCGGGGAAATCGCCCGCCGCGCGGGGCAGCTCATCGCGGTCGAATACGATCCGGAAATGGCCAAATTGACGGCCCTGGAAGTGGCGGATCAAACGAACGTCACGCTGCTCAATCAAGATGTGCTGCGGAACAAAAACCATCTGGCGGATGAAGTCTTGCAGGCCCTGCGGTCCATTCTCGGCATCGCCCAGCAACCAAATCTGAAACTCGTCGCCAACCTGCCCTACAACGCGGCAACGCCCATCATCTCGAATCTCATCGCGACCGATCTCCCCTGGACGCGGATGGTCGTCACCATCCAACTCGAACTCGCCGAGCGAATGACGGCTGTCCCGAAGACCGGCGACTACAGTGCGCTGACGGTCTGGCTCCAGTCGCAATGCCGGCTGCAGATCCTGCGCAAATTGCCCCCCACCGTCTTCTGGCCGAAGCCAAAGGTCGATTCCGCCATCGTACTGATCGACCGCGACGTGATCCGGCAAAAATCGATTACGAACCGGGCCGCGTTTCACGAATTTCTGCGTGATGTCTTCACACAGCGGCGGAAACATCTGCTCGGTGTCGTCGCGCGACTTCTGGCTGATCGGATCGAACGCCCCACTCTCGAAGCTATTCATCACGCATTTGGCTGGCCGACGACAGTTCGTGCCGAGGAACTGACTGTGGAACAATTCGTGGCGTATCACAACCGTTTGATGAGCCATTAGCGATGCTTCGCAGAAGCAATTTGCCGCTCGTGAGCAACGCCCCATGCTAGTGCTGCACAATGACTTTCAGTGAGATCCGCATCTTGCCGCCAGTGATCGAAAAATTTTCGAGATGTGCGGACCTCCAACACATGTTCCAAAAAACCAGTTTCGATGCAGTTCCGCACAGCAGCATTAGATTCCCGAAAGAATGCGGTGACATCCTGAGCCATTCTGTCAGCGGCTTCTTGACCTCCCCCGGCTCCAGCGATCAACCACTCAAACAGACGAACTAGTCCACTAGCCGCTTCCATCGGCGAAGGCACATGCTCATTGCTATGGTCCGATTTGATGCATTCAATATTTAGCAGCCTGTTGAAAATCGCCACCTTATCTATCGTGGCGGTTTTTAGGCGGCGACCGGGGCGTCGTTTTGTATGATTGCGAAAAATGAGTTTCGATGACTCACAACTGGTCTCGCGAGCGTC
>Ga0105047_10001785_pt1 | contig 38746 bp, 37 predicted proteins | sample MAT04_FD_78384 | JGI IMG/M metagenome (GOLD analysis project Ga0105047, IMG submission 78384) | Freshwater microbial communities from Lake Fryxell liftoff mats and glacier meltwater in Antarctica - MAT-04 (megahit assembly) | ecosystem: Environmental > Aquatic > Freshwater > Ice > Liftoff...
AGCAGGGCGCCCTCCGGCGTCACCGACGTGGTCAGCTCGCCGAGGTCCCGCGCCACCCTGGCCTGGACGGCCGCGGGGTCACCGGTGCCCTCGGGCCCGGGCAGCGTGCAGGTCACCGCCGCCGGGTCGTAGCCGTACATCGCCGAGGCCCATGCCCGCGCGCGTCCCTCGTGCTGGGCGTAGGCCTCCGGGAAGCCGGAGCGCTGGACGGCCTGGGCCGCCTCGGTGATCGGCAGGTCCTGGTAACCGTCGATCGTGACCAACGCGTCGAAGAAGGCGTTGGTCGAGAACACCGGGTCCATGATCTGCTCGACGGTGCCCCAGCCCTGCGACGGGCGTTGCTGGAAGATGCCGACCGAGTCCCGGTCGCCGTGGTCGATGTTGCGCAGCTTGGACTCCTGCAGGCCGGTGGCCAGGGCGATCGTCGTCGCCCTTGCCGGCAGGCCGCGCTGCAGGCTGATCCCGGCGATCAGGGCAACGGTGTCGGCCTGGTCGGGCTCGAGGTACCAGTCCGTCCCGTCGAGCGTTGCGGCGCAGCGGACCAGCACCGGGCTGCGGTCCGTCGCGGACAGCCAGGCCGAGACGGTGTACCCGCCGACGGCGAGCACGCCCACGAAGACGCCGACCAGGACGAGGGCGCGGACGGCGCGGCGGCGCCGCGCGGGGCGTCGGGGGTTCGGCACGTCAGTTCGCGTGCAGGGCGGGGTTGAGCGTGATCCCGTGCCCCTGGCGGGACAGCACCTCGACCGCTCCGGTGCGCGAGTTGCGACGGAACAGCAGCCCGTCGGCCCCGGCGAGCTCGCGTGCGGCGACCACCGGCCGACCCGGCTCACCGACGAGCGTCACCTTGGTGCCGGCCGTGACGTACAGGCCGGCCTCCACGACGCAGTCGTCACCCAGGGGGATCCCCAGCCCGGAGTTGGCCCCGAGCAGCGATCGGCGTCCGACCGAGATGACCTGGCGACCGCCCCCGGACAGGGTGCCCATGATCGACGCGCCGCCACCGATGTCGCTGCCGTCGCCGACGACGACGCCGGCCGAGATCCGGCCCTCGACCATCGACACACCCAGGGTTCCGGCGTTGAAGTTGACGAACCCCTCGTGCATCACCGTCGTACCGGGGGCGAGGTGGGCGCCGAGGCGCACCCGGTCGGCGTCGGCCACCCGCACCCCGGCGGGCAGCACGTAGTCGACCATGCGGGGGAACTTGTCGACGCCCAGCACGGTGGGCCCCCGGCCGGTGGCCCGCCGCAGGCGCAGCCGGGTGGCCTCGAAGTCCTCGACGGCGCACGGGCCGGCGTCGGTCCACACGACGGTCGGCAGCACCCCGAAGATCCCCTCGAGGTCCAGCCCGTGCGGGGCGACCAGCCGGTGGGAGAGCAGGTGCAGCCGCAGGTAGGCGTCGGCCGTGTCCGTCGGGGGGACGTCAAGATCGATCTGCGTGGTCACGACGACCGTCCGGATCCCGCGGGCCTCGTCCGGGCCGGCCAGGGCCGCGAGGTCCGGCGGGACCGGGCCGTCGGGGACCCCGAGCGCCGGCGCCGGGTACCAGACGTCGAGCACGGTGCCGTCGGCGATCTGCGTGGCCACGCCGTGGCCCCAGGCGGAACGAGTCATGCGCGCAGCGTAACGAGCGGGCGGGGCACGCTCCCGCGCCGTCCGTGCTGTCCGTGCTGTCCGCGCTGTCCGTGCCGGCGCTCGGACGCGCCGTGGCCCGGACGCGGTCGGTAGGGTCGGCCCGTGAGCCTCGACCTGCAGGGTGACCTCGTGACCCTGACCCGCGCCATCTGTGACGTCCCCTCCGTCAGCGGGCAGGAGGGTGCGCTCGCCGACGCGGTCGAGGACGCCCTGCGGGCGTGCGCGCACCTCGAGGTCCTGCGGGACGGCGACGCGGTCGTGGCCCGGACACGGCTGGGACGGGCCGAGCGCGTCGTCGTCGCCGGGCACCTCGACACCGTCCCGGTGGCCGGCAACCTGCCGAGCCAGCTGCGCGACGGCCCGGACGGGCCCGAGCTGTGGGGGCGCGGGACCGTGGACATGAAGGGCGGCGTCGCCGTCCAGCTGGCGCTCGCCGCGCAGCTGGTCGAGCCGACCCGCGACGTCACCTGGGTCTTCTACGACCAGGAGGAGGTCGCCAGCGAGCGCAACGGGCTCGGCCGGCTCGTCGCTCGCCACCCCGAATGGCTCCGGGCCGACTTCGCCGTGCTGGGCGAGCCGACCGCGGCCGGGATCGAGGGTGGCTGCAACGGAACCCTGCGGGTCGAGGTGTCCGTGCCGGGCACGGCGGCGCACTCGGCGCGGTCCTGGCTCGGGGTCAACGCCGTGCACGGTGCGGCGCCGGTGCTGGCGACGCTCGCCGCGTACGGCGCGCGCACGGTCGAGGTCGACGGGCTGACCTATCGCGAGGGGCTCAACGCCGTGGGCATCCGCGGGGGGATCGCCGGCAACGTCATCCCCGACGCGTGCATCGTCACCGTCAACTACCGGTTCGCGCCGGCGCTGAGCGAGGCGGAGGCGCTCGCCCACGTGCGTGAGGTCTTCGCCGGCTACGAGGTGACCGTCACCGACAGCGCCCCCGGCGCCCGGCCCGGTCTGCACCACCCCGCCGCCGCCCGGTTCGCCGCCGTCGTCGGTGGCCTCACCGGGCGCCCGCCGACGGCCAAGCTCGGCTGGACAGACGTGGCGCGCTTCGCAACGCTCGGTGTCCCTGCGGTGAACTTCGGGCCGGGGGACCCGAACCTCGCGCACGCCGACGACGAGCGGTGCCCGGTCGCCCAGCTCGCCGCATGCTTCGAGGGGCTCCGCGGCTGGCTGACCTCCTAGAGTCGGTGCCATGACCGATCCTTCTGGCGACCACCTCGCGAGCTACCACAAGGGCCCCCTGCTGCTGCGGCGTGGCCAGGTCCCCGCCACGACGACCGACCAGCGTCTGCTCGCCCGCGGCGGCGGGGCGGACTGGGTGCACGCCGACCCGTGGCGCGTCATGCGGATCCAGAGCGAGTTCGTCGAGGGTTTCGGCGCCCTGGCCGAGGTGGGCCCGGCGGTGAGCGTCTTCGGCTCGGCCCGGACGAAGCCGGACGCGCCGGACTACCGACGCGGGATCGAGGTCGGTCGGGGGCTGGCGCAGGCCGGCTTCGCCGTGATGACGGGCGGCGGTCCGGGGATCATGGAGGCCGCCAACCGCGGTGCGAGCGAGGCCGGCGGGCTGTCCATCGGGCTGGGCATCGAGCTCCCGTTCGAGCAGGGCATGAACCAGTGGGTCGACCTGGGTGTGCACTTCCGGTACTTCTTCGCCCGCAAGACGATGTTCGTCAAGTACGCCCAGGGCTTCGTCGTGCTGCCCGGCGGGTTCGGCACCTTCGACGAGCTCTTCGAGTCGCTCACCCTCGTCCAGACCCACAAGGTCACCGAGTTCCCCGTCGTCCTGGTCGGCACCGCCTACTGGCAGGGGCTGATCGACTGGCTCCGCGGTCCCGTCCTGGATGCCGGCACCATCGGTACCAAGGACCTCGACCTCATCCACCTCGTCGACGACCCGGCCGAGGCCGTCCGGATCGTCATCGAGCGCGACGCCGAGCTGCGGGCCGAGGAGGAGGCGGCCGTCGCCGCCAACGCCGCGGCCGAGCAGGCGGCGGCCGACGCCTCGCTCCGGGCCCACCCCCGCCCGTGAGCCCCCGCCCGTGAGCGCCCGTGCCGTGAGCCCCCGCCCGTGAGCGCCCGTGCCGGGGTCCCGCCGGCCGGGGTGCGGCTGCGCCTGCGCGGCCGGGTGCTCGCCGCGGACCGGCCGGCCGTCATGGCCGTCGTCAATCGCACCCCCGACTCGTTCTTCCCGGCGGCGCGGGCCGCCGACGACGATGCCGCGATGGCTGCCGTCGAGCGTGCCGTGGCGCAGGGCGCCGACCTCGTCGACATCGGCGGCGTCCGGGCGGGCCGGGGTCCGCAGGTCGGGGTCGCCGAGGAGATCGACCGGGTGCTCGGCCTGGTCCGGCGGGTCCGCGCGGGCTTCCCCGACCTGGCGATCAGCGTGGACACCTGGCGGGCGGAGGTCGGCCAGGCGGTCGCCCTGGCCGGGGCCGACCTGCTCAACGACACCTGGGCCGGGCACGACCCCGAGCTGGTCGCCGTCGCGGCGGAGCACGGGCTCGGATTCGTCTGCTCGCACACCGGCGGGGCGGCGCCGCGGACGGACCCGCTACGCCCGCAGTACCGCTTGGCAACCTCGCCGGGCCACGACCCGCTCGATGGGCTCGACCCGCTCGACGGCGTGCTCGTCGACGTCGTGAGCACCCTGGCGGCCGGCGCGGCCCGAGCTGTCGCCGCCGGGGTGGACCCGCAGTCCGTGCTCGTCGACCCGACCCACGACTTCGGCAAGAGCACCTGGCACTCGCTGCACCTCACCCGCCGGACCAGCGAGCTCACGGCCCTGGGCCACCCCGTGCTCATGGCCCTGAGTCGCAAGGACTTTGTCGGGGAGTCGCTCGGACTCCCGGTCGACGACCGGCTCGAGGGCACGCTGGCCGCGACGGCCGTCGCGGCGTGGCAGGGCGCGACGGTGTTCCGCGCGCACGACGTCGGTGCCACCCGGCGGGTGGTGGAGATGGTGGCCGTGCTGCGCGGGGACCGCCCCCCGGCGCGCGCCACCCGTGGGCTGGCGTGACCACGCCGAGCCGATGGCCCTGGTGGGTTCAGGTCCTGGCCGTGCACCTCGGGGCCAGGACGGTCAGCGCCGTCGTCTTCGTGCTCGTCGCACGCACCCAGGCGGCCACCGGCTGGACCGACGCCTCGCCGTCCTACCTGCGCTACACGGGGTTGATGTGGGACGCGAGCTGGTACCGGACGGTGGCGCTGGACGGCTACCCGGCCGTCCTGCCGCGGGGGGCGGACGGCGCCGTGCTGCAGAACCCGTGGGCCTTCTACCCGCTGTTCCCGACGCTCACCCGGCCGCTGCTGGCCCTGGGCGTGCCGTGGCAGGTCGCCGCACCGCTGCTCGCGCTGGTGCTCTCCGGTCTGGCGATGCTCGTCGTGCACCGGGTGCTCGCCCATGCGGTCGAACAGCCGGCCGCGGCCGACCTGCCCGAGGCGGTGCGCCGGGCGCTGCCGCTCACCGGGGTCGCCCTGCTGGCCACCGCCGCATCGGCACCGGTGCTGCAGACCGCCTACACCGAGGCCCTCGCCCTGCTGCTGCTCGCCTCGGCCCTCTGGGCCCTGCAGCGCGAGCGCTACGGCCTCGCCGCGGCGCCCGTGCTGGCCCTGGGGCTGACCCGTGCGGTGGCGCTGCCGCTGGTCGTCGCTGTCGCGGTGCACGGCCTGTCCCGTTACCGGCGTGGCGGGCCCGTGCGGTGGCCGGCCCTGGCTGGTCTCGGTGCGCTGACGGCGGCATCGGGACTCCTGTGGCCGGTCGTCGCCGGCCTGGTCACCGGGCGGCCGGATGCCTTCACCGCGACCCAGGCGGCGTGGCGGGCGCGCCACGCCGTCGTCCCGCTGCTGCCCTGGGTCGACACCTCCCGCACGCTGCTCGGTGATGTCGGGCCGGTGGCGCTGCTCGCCGTCGTCGCCGCGGCCGTCGCACTGCTCGTCTGGCGCCCGTTGCGTCGGCTCGGCCCGGAGGCCTGGGGGTGGACGGCGGGGTACCTGTGCTACCTGCTCGTCGCGGTCGAGCCGGGGACGAGCCTGACCCGGTTCGGCCTGCTGGCGTTCCCGGTGGCCGGGGCGGTGGCCCAGCCGGCGCTCGCCGCACGGCACCCCCGCCGGGTGCTCGCGGCCCTGCTTGTCCTCGGCGTCCTCGGTCAGGTCGCCTGGATCGGCCTGGTGTGGCGGCTGGTGCCGCCTGCTGGATGGCCACCGTGACGTCGTCCCGCAGGTCACCGGTCCTCCCGTGGCGCCCCGGTGAACTAGACTGATCTCGGACAACCGACCCCTGAGCCCCTTGTGACGCGCGTCTGACGTGTGAGCAGGGGGATCGGGGCCGGGACACGGAGTCGCGAGGAGGAGCACCCATGGCAGCGATGAAGCCGAGGACCGGCGATGGGCCGCTCGAGGTCACCAAGGAGGGTCGCGGCATCGTCATGCGCGTCCCGCTGGAGGGTGGCGGTCGCCTGGTGGTCGAGCTCAACGCCACCGAGGCCGGCGAGCTGGGCGAGGCGCTGACCTCCGTCGTCAGCTGACCGGCCGTGCCGGGTGCCGTCCGGCGCCGCCCCGCCGCGCGGCCTGACCCGTTCGACCTGACCCTGCCTGACGTCGTCGTGGCTAAGGGGTCGGTGGGCTCCTCGACGCTGCTCACCGACGTCGTCGACGCGCTCCTGCTGCCCGTGGCTCCGCCCGTCGAGGGCGAGCACGACGTCCAGCCCCGCACCGGGACCGCCGATGCCGCCGCGCGGTACGGGGTCGATCTGGCGGACCTGGCCGAGCGGCTGCACCTGACCGGCGCGTCCGGGGAGGCCAGGACCGTCGAGCTCCCCAGACCCAACGCCGCGGGACGAGCGCTGCCCTGGGTGGGGCTGCCGCCACGTCTCGTGCTCGTCGGCGTCGGCGCCGGCACCCCGAGGGACCTGCGGCGGGCCGGTGCGGCGATCGCCTCGGCCACCCGCGGGCTCGGCCGCGTGGTCACCACCGTCGGGGCCGACGGCGAGAGCGAGGGTGCGCGGGCCCTGGTCGAGGGCTACCTGCTCGGCGCCTACCGTCACCCGTCGCGCGCCACCGGGGAGCCGGTGCCAGGCCCCGCCGGCACGCTCGTCCTGCTCGGTCGGTACAGCCAGGCCGCCGTGCTCGCCGCGCGCGCCGCCGCCGGGGCAACCTGGACGGCCCGGACCCTGACCGTGACCCCCTCCTCGACCAAGAACCCCGGCTGGCTCGCCGATCAGGCCGTGCGGCTCGCGGAGCAGGCCGGGCTGGACGTCGAGGTGCTCACCGAGCGTGAACTCGCCGCCCGCGGCTTCGGCGGGATCCTCGCCGTCGGCGCGGGCTCGGCGACCGGGCCCCGCCTGGTCACGGTCCGCTACACCCCGCCGCCGGCCACGGGTCGAGGTCGGTCCGTCCCGCCGCGGCACGTCGTCCTGGTCGGCAAGGGGATCACCTACGACACCGGCGGGCTCTCGATCAAGCAGCGTGAGTCGATGGTCACCATGAAGACGGACATGGCGGGGGCCGCGGTCGCGCTGGCGACCGTCCTGGGCGCCGCGCAGGCCGGTGTACGGCACCGGGTGACCGCGTTGCTGCCCTTGGCCGAGAACGCCGTCGGAGCCTCGTCCTACCGCCCCAGCGACGTGGTGCGGCTCTACGGCGGCACCACCGTCGAGGTGACGAACACCGACGCCGAGGGTCGCCTCGTCCTGGCCGACGCACTGGCCCACGCCGACCTCGACCTCGACCCGGACGTCATCGTCGACGTCGCCACGCTCACCGGCGCGGCCACCCTCGCACTGGGCCGCACCCACGCCGCGCTGTTCAGCCCGGACGACCGGCTGGCGCTGGGCCTGCAGGAGGCCGGCGAGCAGGCCGGCGAGCTCCTCTGGCGGCTGCCGCTGGTGCCCGAGTACCGCAGCGCGCTCGACTCGTCGGTCGCCGACATCCACCACGTCGCCAGCAAGGCCTTCACCGGTGCTGGCGCGATCACCGCGGCGCTCTTCCTGCAGCGGTTCGTCGGACGGCGCAGCTGGGCCCACCTGGACGTCGCCGGCCCGGCCCGGGCCGCCGCCGCGGCGCACGAGGTGCCCGAGGGCGCGACCGGCTTCGGCGCCCGGCTGCTGTTGCGCTGGCTGGTGTCCCTCGCCTAGGTCGCGCGCTCCGGGCTGGGTGTCGGCCTCAGCGCCGCGAGGCGAGCAGCAACCCGTCACCCGTGGGGACGAGGGCCGCCGTGACACGGTCGTCGTCGCGGAGCGACCGGGCGACCTCGCGCAGAGCCGTGGTGACCTCGTCGCGGCGCGCCGGGTCCGGCACCCGGTCCTCGCCGAGCGCGTGGGCCAGGACGAGCAGCCCGCTGGGGCGCAGCAGGCGCAGCGACTGCTCGACGTACGCGGCCAGCTCCTGCGGGTCGGCGTCGGCCAGCACAAGATCGTAGGCGGCGTCGGTCAGGCGCGGGAGCACCTCCAGGGCGCGGCCGGTGATGGTCCGGGCGCGGTGCGCGCGGACCCCCTCCTCGGCGAACGCCGCCTTGGCGGCACGCTGGTGCTCGGCTTCGGTGTCGATGGTCGTCAGCACGCCGTCGGGGGTCATCCCGCGCAGCAACCACAGGCCGGAGACTCCGGCGCCGGTGCCGATCTCGACGACCGCCCCGGCGCGTGCGACGCCGGCGAGGGTCTGCAGCAACGCCCCAGCGCCGGGGGACACGCTGAGGCAGCCCAGCTCGGCGGCGCGGTCGTAGGCGCGCAGCAGGACCTCGTCGAGCGGGCGGAAGTCCTCGCAGTGGGCCCAGCTCGCGGACTTGTCGGTGGAGATGGCTGCCTCCCGGGGCGCGTGGCGGAGTCTCGATGCTATCGCCCGGCACGAGCCACTCCCGGATCTGGGTGTGGGAACACCGAGGGTCGGCCGGACGTTGCACGGGTGCAACCGGCCGCGGGCCGGTGATGGGTCGTACCTGCACGCTCGCCGAGCGGCTGGCGGGCACGGTACAGGGACGGACGGGCGGACGATGAACGAGGAGGCCACGTTGCGCACCGCATCCTCTGGCGCACCCACCTTGATCGCCTCCGGTGGGCCGGCCGAGGCCGTACCCGCTGCACAGGCCTGGGTCGCCCCGGGCTGGGAGCAGATCGTCACGGAGCACTCGGCGCGCGTGTACCGGCTCGCCTACCGGCTCACCGGGAACCAGCACGACGCCGAGGACCTCACCCAGGAGACCTTCGTCCGGGTGTTCCGCGCGCTGTCGTCCTACACGCCGGGCACGTTCGAGGGTTGGCTGCACCGCATCACGACGAACCTCTTCCTCGACCAGGTCCGCCGGCGCAACCGGATCCGGATGGACCCGCTGGGGGACGACGCGGAGACGGTGCCCGGCGCGGTGGGGCTCGGCACCCCCGAGCGGGGCTTCGAGCATGCCAACCTCGACCACGACGTCCAGCGGGCGCTGGACGCCCTGCCGCCGGAGTTCAGGGCCGCCGTGGTGCTCTGCGACATCGAGGGGCTGTCGTACGAGGAGATCGCCGTCACGCTGGGGATCAAGCTCGGCACGGTCCGATCCCGGATACACCGTGGCCGAGCCCTGCTGCGGGCGAGCCTTGCCCATCGGGCACCTCCCGACACCGAGCCCGCGACGCGCGAGGCAGGGCAGGCCCAGGCCCACGCCCAGGCCCAGCCCGCCGGGGCGGTGCGGTGAGCCACCTCGGCACGCAGATCAGCGCCCTCGCCGACGGTCAGCTGGGACCAGCGGCCGCCGAACGCGCGCTGGCCCACGTCGCCGCCTGCCCGCAGTGCGCGGCCGAGCTCGCCGCCGCCCGGGCCGCCCGGCGCACGATCGCCGCGGCGTTCGAGGTCCACCCCACCGCGGACCTCACCGCCCGGCTGCTCGCCCTGGGCGCCGTCGGCGAGCCCCCCGCGACCACGGCGCGGGACGGGCGGCGGACCCTGCCCCCGGTCGGCTCGGTGCCGCTGCCCGGGACGTCCCGCCGCCTGCCGTCGGGATGCCTGCGTGGAGACCTCATGGGACGCCGCGCCGAGCCGCGCAAGGCCATGGCGCTCGTTGCCGCTGGCGCCGGCCTGGCCGTCCTCGGGCTGGTCGTCCTGGGCGGGCAGTCCGTGGTGACGGCCCAGCGCCACCCGGCGCACGTGCTGACCGTCCTGGGCCGGGCGGGCGCCGCCGTCGCCGCCCAGGAGGCCGCCGAGCCGGCGGCCGACCTGCTCGTCGCCACCGGGGTGCGGCAGGCGCTGGCGTCCGGCACCGGGACGGGGGCCGCGGCCGCCGCGCTGACGGCGACGAGCCCCGCCGAGTTGCCTCCGGGCGGGCAGGACCCCGTCGAGGCCGTCTCGACCTGGCTGGCAGAGCACCCGTGGGCCGCGCCCGTCGCGGTGCCCGACGGCTACCAGATCGCCGCGCTGCGGATCGACCCGGACGGGCAGGAGGGCCTGGAGGTCGACCTGCGCGGACCGTCGGGCCTCATCGTCCTGACCCAGACCCACGGTCGCCTCGACCCCGCGCCGCTGCCACCGGGCGTCGTCGTCGCCGACCGGGAGGTCCATCTGCTGTCCACCGCGCCGTGGCACGCGGTCTGGCAGTCGCAGGACAGCGTCGTCAGCGTCGCCGCTGAGGTCTCCTCGTGGGCCGCCGAGGACCTCGTGGGGTCCTATCCTGCTCTGGCGTACGACGACGGCGTCCCGGCCCGCATCGCGCGGGGCTGGCAGGTCCTGGCGGGAGTGTGGAACGGCTCGTGAGCACCGACCCCGAGGCCGGCGGGCACCCTTTGTTCGCCCCGCCCTCGGCCCCGCGTCCCGTCCCGCCCGCGACCCTCGAGGTGCCGCCGCCGGTCGCTGCCCCCTCGCTGACCTACCCGGCACCGACCGGGCACGCGTCGGCTGCGCCTTCACCCGCCGCGCCGGCACCCGCCGTCCCCTCACCCGCCGCGCCTTCACCTGCCGCGTCGGCACCCGCCGCGCTGGCTCCCGCCGCGCCTTCATCTGCCGCGCCCGTCCCGGTCGACTGGCTGGCGAACTCCTGGGGGGTGCCGCTGGGGCCGGTCCGGGAGCGACCCGCCCGGCGCGGCCCCGGCGCGCTGGTCACAACGCTCCTGCTGGTCGGCGCGCTGCTCGCCGGTGCGGTCGGCGGCGTGGTCGGCTCGCGCGTGCTGGACGTCCGGCGCCCCGCCGATGCCGACCTGCCGGTCTCGACCGGGCGCGACCCCTCGCTCGGCGAGCTGACGGGGGTGGCGGCGATCGCCGCCGAGGTGCTGCCGAGCGTCGTCTCCATCGAGGTCCGGGGCAGCGGCGGCGAGGGCACCGGGTCGGGCTTCGTGCTGCGCGAGGACGGCTACATCCTCACCAACAACCATGTCGCGGCGGCCGAGGTGGGCACCGACGCACGGATCGTCGTCGTGCTCGCCGATGGGAGCGAGGAGACGGCCGTCGTCGTGGGCAAGACCTCGGACTACGACCTTGCCGTGCTGAAGATCGATCGGACTGGGCTGGTGCCCCTCGTGCTCGGCGACTCCGACGCCGTCGTCGTCGGCGACCCCGTGGTGGCGATCGGTGCGCCGCTCGGACTCCAGGGCACCGTGACCACCGGCATCGTCAGCGCGCTCAACCGTCCCGTCTCGGCCGGCAGCGCCGCCCAGACGGCCTTCATCAATGCGATCCAGACCGACGCGGCGATCAACCCCGGCAACTCCGGTGGCCCGCTCGTCGACGCCGCCGGCGAGGTGATCGGGATCAACTCGGCGATCGCGCAGCCGCCGGGGCTCTCGCAGACCCCCGGCAGCATCGGGTTGGGCTTCGCGATCCCGTCCAACCAGGCCCGGCGCACGGCAGAGCAGCTCATCGAGACCGGTACGGCGACCTACCCCGTCATCGGGGTGCTGCTCGACCCCGCCTACGACGGAGAGGGCGTGCGCGTCGTCGAAGATCCGCAGGAGGGCCAGTCGCCGGTCACCCCGGACGGCCCGGCCGACCTGGCCGGGATCGTGCCCGGCGACATCATCCTCGCCATCGACGGCCGCCCGGTGACCGACGCCGACGAGCTCATCGTCGCGATCCGCGCCCGCGCCCCCGGCGACTCGGTCAGCCTGCTCGTGCGCAGCGGCGAGGACGAGCGCGAGGTCCGGGTCGTCCTGGACGAGCTCGTCAGCGACTGAGCGCGGATAGTCTGACCGCGTGTTCGGGATCAACGGAGCGGAGTTCGCGCTCCTCGCGCTGGTCGCCCTCCTCGTGGTGGGTCCCGAACGGCTGCCCGGGTACGCCGAGCAGCTCGGCGCCTGGGTGCGTCAGCTGCGGGGCTTCCTCACCCAGGCCAAGGACCGGGTCGCTGAGGAGCTGGGTGAGGAGGCCACCGAGGTCGACTGGGCCTCGCTCGACCCGCGCCGGTACGACCCGCGCCGGATCGTGCGCGAGGCGCTCCTGGACGAGCCTGCACCGCGACCCGGACCGACGGCGTCCGGCGCCCGGCGGTACACGACCGGTCGAGCCGGCGCGGGCGGCGCCGTCACGGGCGAGGGCGCCGTGGTCGCGGGCGGGGGCGCCGGCGCGGGCGGGTCGGGCGCGTCGGACGACACGACCGGGTGGGGCGACGTCGTCGCGCCGTTCGACGACGAGGCGACCTGAGGCGGTTCGAGCCCCCGCGCCGGACCTGTCAGAATGCTCGTCATGCCGATGCCGTCCACGCCCCGTCGTCCGCGCATCTTCTCCGGGATGCAGCCGACGTCGGACTCGCTCCACCTGGGCAACTACCTCGGGGCGCTGACGAGCTGGGTCGCCCTGCAGGACGACTACGACGCGATCTACTGCGTCGTCGACCTGCACGCCCTGACCGTCGGCCCGGACCCGGCCGCGCTGCGCGCGCGCACCCGCCGGACGGCCGCCCAGTACCTGGCCGCCGGGGTCGACCCGACCCGCTCGGTGCTCTTCGCCCAGAGCCACGTCGCCGAGCACGCCGAGCTCGCCTGGGTGCTGTCCTGTCACCTCGGATTCGGCGAGGCCTCGCGGATGACCCAGTTCAAGGACAAGTCCGCCAAGGTGGGGGCCGAAGGGACCAACGTCGGCCTCTTCACCTACCCCGTCCTCATGGCCGCCGACATCCTGCTCTACGACACCGCGCTGGTGCCGGTCGGGGAGGACCAGCGCCAGCACCTGGAGATCACGCGGGACCTGGCCCAGCGGATGAACTCCCGGTTCGGCAGGACCTTCGTCGTGCCGGAGCCGCACATCGTCAAGCAGACGGCCAAGATCTACGACCTGCAGGACCCGACGGCCAAGATGAGCAAGTCCTCCTCCTCGCCCAACGGGCTCATCGAGCTGCTCGACGACCCCAAGGTCACCGCCAGGCGGATCCGCTCGGCGGTGACCGATGCCGAGCGCGAGATCCGGTTCGACCCCGCGGCCAAGCCGGGGATCTCCAACCTCCTGACGATCCACTCGGCCCTGTCCGGTCGGTCGGTCGACGATCTCGTCGCGCACTTCGAGGACAAGGGGTACGGCGACCTCAAGGGCGAGCTCGCCGACGTCGTCGTGGACTTCCTCACGCCCTTCCAGGCCCGCGTGCACGAGTACCTCGACAGCCCGGGACTGCTCGACGACATCCTCGCCGACGGGGCCGAGCGGGCACGGGCGATCGCTGGACCGACCCTGGCCCGGGTCTACGACACGATCGGCCTGCTGCCACCGCGCCGGGCGCGGGCGTGAGGCTGCCCGAGCGCGTCGGCGACCAGGTGCGCATCGGCGTCGCTCTGTCCGTCCCCGAGCCGCACGGCACCGAGCTCCAGGCGGCGCGACGGCGGTGCGGCGACCCGCTCGCCGACGCGATCCCGCCGCACGTCACGTTGCTGGGTCCGACCGTCCTGGAGCCCGCCGGAGTCGACGAGGTCATCACCCACCTCACAGCCGTCGCCGCTCAGCACCGACCCTTCGCCCTGCATCTGCGGGGCACGGGCACCTTCCGACCGGTCTCCTCTGTCGTCTTCGTCCAGGTGGTCGCGGGGATCGCGGAGTGCGAGCAGCTCGAGCGCGACATCCGCTCCGGCCCGCTGGGCCAGCCGCTGCGCTTCAACTACCACCCCCACGTCACCGTCGCCCACGACGTGCCCGAACGGTCCCTCGACCGGGCCTTCGACGACCTGGCCGGGTTCGAGGCCCGCTTCGACGTCCCCGGCGTGCAGATCTTCGAGCACGGCGACGACGGCGTCTGGCGAGTCGCCCGCGACATCCCCTTCGCCGCCCGCTGACGATCCCTGACCCCCTCGAGTGGAGCGTTCGGTCACCCTGACCCCCTCGAGTGGAGCGTTCGGTCACCCTTGACCCCCTCGAGTGGAGCGTTCGGTCGACGGAGTGCTCCACACCCCAGAGGCGCGGATGGGTTGGTTGGTCCGGCAGGACCGGCCGATACGGGCCGGGCCGGCCCATACGCAGTGCACGGGCAGACCGACGCTCGTCCACAGCGGTCTGGTGCCCTCGACTGCAGCCGCAGGCCGGGGCGCCAGGCTGACGCGATGGACTCTGCTGTGCAGCTCGTCCCGGGCCTGCTGTCCGCACAGGAGGCACGTGAGCGTGGCATCGCCCGGTCGCGGCTCGCCGGCCCCACCTACCGGCGGGCGGCGCGGGGTGTCTACGTACCTGCGACGACGCCGTCGGACCCGGCCGACGTCCGGGTCGCTGCGGCGGGCGAGAGGTTGCCCGGCGGAGTCCTCGTCGGTGGCTGGGCGGCTGCCCGCCTGCACGAGCAGCAGGCTCGCGCCCGCGACGACCAGACGACCCTCTTCGACGGGACCATGCCGACGCTCGGCGGTGCAGGCCGCGAGGTGTTGCCCGTGCTGGTCTGCGCGCCGAGGGAGGCCCGGATCCGCCGGACGGTCGGCACGTGCGTCTTCCGGAGCGTCGTTCCCGGAGACGAGGCCACCTCGATCCGCGGGGTGCCCGTCACCTCCCCGCTCCGGACGGCCTTCGACCTCGCTCGGCTCTGGCCGACGACCCCCGCGCTCATGGCGCTGGACCGCCTCGCCAACCTCGGTCTCATCGGCATGGAGGACCTCACCGCGGTGCTGCGGTCCCGACCTCGGTGGCGCGGCGTCTCATCGGCCCGCCGCGCGGTCTCGCTGTGCGACCCGCGAGCCGAGTCGCCGCGGGAGACGGCCTTGCGCCTGCTGTGGATCCAGACCGGCCTGCCGCGCCCGTCCGCGAACCAGGTCGTCACGGATCAGCGGGGTCGCTTCGTCGCGCGGGTCGACCTCATCGATCCGGGGGCGGGCGTCGTCGGGGAGTACGACGGCGCCTTCCACGCCCCGGCGGACCGGCGCAGCCGTGATGCGGCGCGCCAGGAGGACATCGAGCAGCTGGGTCTGACCGTCATCCGGGCGGCCGGACCGGATCTCGCGTCCAACGGGTCACGGCGGGCGTGGGGCGAACGCCTGCGGCGTGCCTACGATCTGGCCGCTGTGCGGCACGGACGTCGAGCGTGGCGGGTCATCGATCCGATGGACTGACCCGCGGTGCAGGCCCGAGATCCACGTGGGTCTGCCTGCCAGACCTGACAACCGCGGAGCGTTCGGTCGACCGTTCGCTCCACTTGATGGGTGCGTCGTGACCGTTCGCCCCATTCGATGGGTGCGTGGTGACCGTTCGCTCCACTCGGTGGGTGCGTGGTGACCGTTCGCTCCACTTGGTGGGTGCGTGGTGACCGTTCGCTCCATTCGATGGGTGCGTGGTGCGAAGGGTCGGGGGAGCGAGCGGTCGGGGACCGGGGAGACGACGGGGGTCAGAACGCGCGGGTGATCATCGCGCGCTTGACCTCGGCGATCGCCTGGGTCACCTCGATGCCGCGGGGGCAGGCGTCGGTGCAGTTGAAGGTCGTGCGGCAGCGCCAGACGCCCTCCTTGTCGTTGAGGATCTCGAGCCGTTGGGCTGCGCCCTCGTCGCGCGAGTCGAAGATGAACCGGTGCGCGTTGACGATCGCCGCGGGGCCGAAGTACTGGCCGTCGGTCCAGAACACCGGGCACGAGGACGTGCACGCCGCGCACAGGATGCACTTGGTGGTGTCGTCGTAGCGCGCGCGCTGCTCGGGGGACTGCAGGCGCTCGGCCGACGGCGCGTTGCCACCGGTGATGAGGAAGGGCATGACCTCGCGGTAGGAGGCGAAGAACGGCTCCATGTCTACGACGAGGTCCTTGATCACAGGCAGGCCCTTGATGGGCTCGAGGATGACCGGCTTGCGCGGGTCGAGGTCCTTGAGCAGCGTCTTGCAGGCCAGCCGGTTGCGCCCGTTGATCCGCATGGCGTCCGAGCCACAGATGCCGTGCGCGCACGAGCGACGGAAGGTGAGCGTCCCGTCCAGCTCCCACTTGACCGTGTGCATCGCGTCGAGCACCCGGTCCGTGCCGTGGGCGGTGACCGTGAACTCCTCCCAGTACGGCTCGGGGGAGGCGGCCTCCGGGTCGAACCGACGGATCCGGAGCGTGACGTCGAAGCTCGGCACCGCACCGATCGGTGCGGCGGGGCTGGCAGCGGCGGTCTCGACAGCGGTCATCAGTACTTGCGCTCCATCGGCTGGTAGCGGGTCACGGTCACCGGCTTGTGGTCGAGGCGGACCTGCGTGGCGCCGGGCCGGGCGTCGGCCCCGGCAGGGCGGAGGTAGGCCATCGTGTGCTGCATGAAGTTCGCGTCGTCCCGGGTGGGGAAGTCCTCGCGGAAGTGACCGCCGCGCGACTCCTGCCGGGCCAACGCCCCGACGACGACGACCTCGGCGAGGTCGAGCAGGAAGCCCAGCTCGATCGCCTCGAGCAGGTCGGTGTTGAACCGAGTGCCCTTGTCCTGCACGCTCACGGTCCGGTAGCGCTCCTTGAGCACCACGATGTCGGCCAGGGCCCGGTCGAGGGACTCGGCGGTGCGGAACACCTGCGCGTTGGCGTCCATCGACTCCTGGAGCGCCCTGCGGACGTCCGAGACGCGCTCGCCGGTCGCTGCCCCGCGCATCCGCTCCAGCTCGCCGACGACGGCGCCGGCGGGGTCGTCCGGCAGCCCGACCCACTCGGACGTCGCGGCGTACGCGGCGGCGGCCAGCCCGGCGCGGCGGCCGAAGACGTTGATGTCGAGCAGGGAGTTGGTGCCCAGCCGGTTGGAACCGTGCACGGACACGCAGGCGCACTCGCCGGCGGCGAACAGCCCGCCGACGACGTCGGTGTTGGTCCGCAGCACCTCGGCGTCGATCGTCGTAGGGATGCCGCCCATGAGGTAGTGCGCCGTCGGGTAGACCGGCACGGGCTCGGTGAACGGCTCGATGCCCAGGTAGGTCCGCGCGAACTCGGTGATGTCCGGCAGCTTGGCCTCGATGTGCGCCGGCTCGAGGTGGGTGAGGTCGAGCAGGACGTAGTCCTTGTTCGGCCCGGCGCCGCGGCCCTCGCGCACCTCGTTGGCCATCGCCCTGGCGACGATGTCGCGGGGGGCGAGGTCCTTGATCGTGGGCGCGTAGCGCTCCATGAAGCGCTCGCCGTCGCTGTTGCGCAGGATGGCGCCCTCGCCGCGGGCCGCCTCGGAGAGCAGGATGCCGAGGCCGGCCAGGCCCGTCGGGTGGAACTGGAAGAACTCCATGTCCTCCAGCGGGATGCCCCGGCGCAGGGTCAGCGCCATCCCGTCGCCGGTGAGGGTGTGCGCGTTCGACGTCGTCTTGAAGATCTTGCCGGCGCCGCCGGTCGCGAAGACGACCGACTTGGCGCGGAAGACGTGGATCTCGCCGGTGGCCAGCTCGTATGCCACGACCCCGGCCACCGTGACCGCCTGGCCGGAGGGGACCTCCTGCGCGGTGAGGTCGGTGTCGAGCAGCACGTCCAGCACGTAGAACTCGTTGAAGAAGGCCACGTCCTGCTTGACACACTGCTGGTAGAGGGTCTGCAGGATCATGTGGCCGGTCCGGTCGGCCGCGTAGCAGGCTCGGCGCACGGCGGCCTCGCCGTGGTTGCGGGTGTGTCCGCCGAACCGTCGCTGGTCGATCTTGCCGTCGGGCGTCCGGTTGAACGGCAGCCCCATCCGCTCCAGGTCCAGGACCGCGTCGATGGCCTCCTTGGCCATCACCTCCGCGGCGTCCTGGTCGACGAGGTAGTCCCCACCCTTGACGGTGTCGAAGGTGTGCCACTCCCAGTTGTCCTCCTCGACGTTCGCCAGCGCGGCGCACATGCCGCCCTGGGCCGCGCCGGTGTGTGACCGCGTCGGGTAGAGCTTGGTCAGCACCGCCGTGCGGGCGCGGCCGGAGGACTCCAGCGCCGCCCGCATCCCCGCGCCGCCCGCGCCGACGATGACGACGTCGTACTGGTGGGTCTGCATGCTCTCGGTCCTTCGTCGTGCGTCAGGGGCGGCGGGGCTGCGCGATGCGGTGGCGGTCAGGGCGCGGGGCAGAAGGAGGGCAGGAGGTCGGCGGCGGCACCGACCGGGCACGGGTCGAAGGTGAAGATGACCAGCGTGCCGAGGACGACGACGACGGTGAACGCCAGGTACAGGGCAGCCTTGAGCACCAGCCGGGTGCCCACCTTCTCGGCGTAGTCGTTGATGATCGTCTTCATGCCGTTGGTGCCGTGGATCATCGCCAGCCAGAGCATGACCAGGTCCCAGAACTGCCACAGCGGCGAGGCCCACTTGCCGGCGACGAAGCCGAAGTCGATGGCGCTGATCCCGTCACCGGCGACGAGGTTGACGAACAGGTGGGTGAAGATGAGCACGAGCAGGATCGCGCCCGACGCGCGCATGAAGATCCAGCTGTACATCTCCACGTTGGTGCGCGTGGTGCCTCGGCCGGAGCGAGGGCTGCGGGGCGCGGGGATCGCCGGTGCGATGGCCGTCTGGGTCATCAGTTCCCCCCGAAGACGTGCATGAGGTGACGAGGCAGGAAGCCAGCCATGGTCACGACGAACAGGCCGACGACGACCCAGAACATCGTCCGCTGGTGACGAACGCCCTTGGACCAGAAGTCGACGAGCATGATCCGCACGCCGTTGTAGGCGTGGAAGACGATCGCCGCCACCAGGCCGGCCTCGCCAATTCCCATGATCGGGTTCTTGTAGGTGCCGATGACCGCGTTGTACGCCTCGGGCGACACCCGGACGAGCGAGGTGTCGAGCACGTGGACGAGCAGGAAGAAGAAGATGAGGAACCCGGTGACCCGATGGGCGACCCAGGTCCACATCCCCTCGCGGCCCCGGTACAGCGTGCCTGCCGGTGCGTCGGGCACGGGCGTCCTCCTGCGGTTCGGCGACGACGCCGCATGCTTCGGGCCGTCGAAGGTGGGGCGACAGGTCGGGCCTGCCCAACCGGTGCACTGCTGAGTCTATCGACTCCTGCAAGTGGTCATGGGACCACCACGGCGTGGCCGCACCCGGTCCGCTCCGTGCCGCGTCGGGGTCCGTCTGGCAGGATCGGCGGATGCCGAGCATCGCACCCGTCCCGGGCCTCCGAGCCGTCGTACCCGCGGGCGGCGCAGGCACCCGACTGTGGCCGCTGTCCCGGGCAGGGGCCCCGAAGTTCCTCCTCGACCTCACCGGCTCGGGGCGCACCCTGCTCCAGGGCACCGTCGACCGGCTGCTGCCGCTGACCGGGCCCGGTGGGGTCGTCGTCGTCACCGGGGTGCGCCACGAGGCGGCCGTTCGGGCCCAGCTGCCGGAGCTCGGCGCGGGTGACGTGCTCACCGAGCCCTCGCCGCGTGACTCGATGGCCGCGATCGGCCTGGCGGCAGCCGTGCTCGTCGAGCGCGAGGGCGACATCGTCATCGGCTCGTTCGCCGCCGACCACGTCATCGACACCGGTCCGGGGTTCGCCGACGCGGTGCGGCAGGGGGTCGTCGCGGCGCGCGAGGGCCACGTCGTCACCGTGGGGATCGCGGCGAGCGGTCCCTCGACGGCGTTCGGGTACGTGCGGATGGGTCCGTCGCTCGGCCTGGCCGACGCGCCCGGGGCACGTCACGTCCTGGGTTTCACCGAGAAGCCCGACGAGCAGACCGCCGCCGCCTACCTCGCCACCGGGGAGTACCGGTGGAACGCCGGGATGTTCCTGGTCAGGGCGCAGGTGCTGCTCGACCACCTCGCACGGCTGCAGCCGGAGCTGCATGCCGGGCTGCGCGAGATCGCCGCCGCATGGGACACCGGGCGCCGGGCGCAGGTGCTCGACGCCATCTGGCCCGGCCTGCTCGCGATCTCGGTCGACCACGCGATCGCCGAGCCGGTCGCGGCCGCCGGCGGGGTCGCCGTGGTACCCGGCGACTTCGACTGGGACGACATCGGTGACTTCGCCGCCCTGCGGGACCTGCTGCCCGGTGGCGACGCCCACGTCCTCGGTGACCTCGCGAAGGTCCTGGCGATCGCCGCGGACGGCGCGCTCGTCGTGCCCGGGGGCGGCCGGACGGTCGTCGTGCTGGGCGTGCCGGACGCCGTCGTCGTCGACACGCCGGACGCCCTGCTCGTCACCACCCGCGAGCACGCCCAGGCCGTCAAGGCAGCGGTCGACGCGCTGCGCGCGGCGGGGCGCACCGAGCTGCTGTGACGTCGACGGTCGGCCCGGGGGCGAGGCTCCGATCGGCCCGGTCGTCCGACGACTAGGCTCGACGCGTGCACCAGCCCGACACCGCCGTGAGCAGCCGGATCATCGAGCTCGTCTCCGCACGGGCGCAGGAGATGGTGGCCGTGCGGCGCGACCTGCACGCGCACCCCGAACCGGGCCGCGCCGAGCGACGCTCGACCGACCTCGTCGGTGCGCGGTTGCGGGCCGCGGGTCTGGCCCCGCGACTGCTGCCGGGCACCGGCCTGGTCTGCGACCTCGGCCCCACCCCGGCGGTCTGCGGTCGGCGCCGCATCATGCTCCGGGCCGACCTGGACGCCCTGCCGGTCGCGGACACCTGCGGCCACCCGTGGGTCTCGCAGACCCCCGGCTTCGCCCACGCCTGCGGCCACGACGTGCATACGGCCGCCGTGCTCGGTGCCGGGCTCGCCCTTGCCGAGCTGGCCACGGAGGGCGGCCTGGGCACCGGAGTCCGGCTGCTCTTCCAGGCCGCAGAGGAGATCCAGCCCGGCGGCGCGCTGGACGCCATCGACGCGGGCGCCATGGAAGGGGTCGCGCTGGTCTTCGCCGTGCACGTCGAGCCCAAGCTCGACGTCGGGCGGGTGGGCTCGCGGATCGGCCCGATCACCTCGGCCTCCGACCCGGTCACCGTCACCCTCACCTCTACCGGGGGGCACACCTCGCGCCCGCACCTGACCGGCGACGTCGTCTTCGCGCTCGGTCAGGTCATCACCCAGGTCCCCGCGGTGCTCGGCCGCCGGATGGACCCGCGGGCCGGGGTCAACCTCACCTGGGGCAACGTGCACGCCGGGACCGCGCACAACGCGATCCCCTCGGTCGGTCACGTCCGGGGCACCCTGCGCTGCCTCGACCCGCGGGCCTGGGAGGAGGCCACCGCCGTGCTGCGCGAGGCGGTCGAGCACGTCGTCGCGCCCTACCGGGTGGAGGTCGAGGTGCAGCACCAGCGCGGCGTGCCACCGGTGGACAACGACGACGCCGCGACGCGGCTCATCGACGCCGCCGCCCGCCAGGTGCTGGGTCCGGACGCGGTCGTCCTCACCGAGCAGTCTCTGGGCGGGGAGGACTTCGCCTGGCTGCTCACCCGCGCACCCGGGGCGATGGTCCGGCTGGGCACGCGGACCCCGGGCGGGCGCACCTACGACATCCACCAGGGCGACCTGGACGTCGACGAGCGGGCCATCGCGATCGGCTCGACGGTGCTCGCAAGGGTGGCCGTGCTGGCCGGCTGGCCCGCCTCGACGGCCCCCGTCGCCAACGTTCCAGTTGGGTAACGACACCCGCACGCTACCGGCGGGTAACACTCCCGCGGCGTGGACCCCGTTAGTGTTCGTCCTACAGCAGCCGACCAGACCGGGCTGCCCCCGGGGCGCAATGGCGCGCGTCGGGGGTCCGGTCACGGTGCGGCCCAGCGTCAGACAAACAGGAGTGACGACGTGAAGACAGTGATGCGAGCTGCGGTGCTGGCCACCGCGACTGCCCTGGTCCTGGCGGCCTGTGCCGCCGCCCCCGAGGAGGAGGCCGCCGAGACCTCCGCTCCCGAGGAGACCACCGAGGAGACCGTCGAGTACACCGCGTGCATGGTCTCCGACGAGGGCGGGTTCGACGACGCCTCGTTCAACGAGTCGGGTTTCGAGGGCCTGACGCGTGCCGAGGGCGACCTGGGCGTGACCATCAAGTCCGCCGAGTCCTCCGACCCGGGCCAGTACGCCGGGAACGTCGACTCGATGGTCCAGGAGGGCTGCAACCTCATCATCGGGGTCGGCTTCGCCCTCGAGGACGCGATCCAGGCCGGCGCCGAGGCGAACCCCGACATCGACTTCGCCCTCATCGACTCCTCCTTCTCCGACGCCGACTTCGCTCCCGTCACCTACGAGAACGCCAAGCCGATCCTCTTCAACACCCACGAGGCCGCCTTCCTCGCCGGCTACCTCGCTGGTGGCACCACCAAGACCGGCACGGTCGCCACCTACGGCGGCATGCCCTTCCCGTCGGTGACGATCTTCATGGACGGCTTCTACGACGGCGTCATGAAGTACAACGAGGACAACGGCACCGCGGTCAAGGTGCTCGGCTGGGACAAGGCCGCGCAGAACGGCTCGATGATCGGCAACTTCTCGGACACCGAGGCCGGCCGCACGACGACCGAGCAGTTCATCGCCTCGGGCGCCGACATCATCCTGCCGGTCGCCGGCCCGGTCGGTTCCGGTTCGCTCAACGCGGCCTCGCAGGCCGAGGGCGTCTCGGTCATCTGGGTCGACTCCGACGGCTACCTGCAGGCGGCGAACGCCGACTACAAGGGCCTGCTGCTGACCTCGGTCATGAAGCTCATCGGCAACGCGGTCTTCGACACGATCTCCGCCGCCGTCGAGGGCAGCTTCTCCCCCGAGCCGTACGTCGGGACCCTCGAGAACGGTGGCGTCGACCTGGCGCCGCTGCACGACTTCGAGGCGACCGTCCCGGCCGAGCTGGCGGCGACGATCGAGGACCTCAAGGCCCAGATCATCGCCGGCGACCTCGTGGTCGAGTCGCCGAGCCAGAACTGATCCACCACCGGTGGCCCGGGGCGCACCTCGCCCCGGGCCACCGGTCTGTGCGGCCCCGGTCACCCGGGCCGGCACCCGTGCCGTCCGTCGCGACCGACAGTCGGCAATCTCGCTAGTGTCACCACCAGGACCCGAGGGGAAGGCAACGAGGCCGTGAAACTGGAGCTGCGAGGCATCACCAAGCGGTTCGGACCGCTGGTGGCCAACGACTCGATCGACCTGACCTTCGAGCCGGGCGAGATCCACGCCCTGCTCGGGGAGAACGGTGCGGGCAAGTCGACGCTGATGAACGTCCTCTACGGGCTGTACGACCCGGACGAGGGCGAGATCGTCGTCGACGACGTGCCGGTGCGGTTCGCCGGCCCCGGCCAGGCGATGGCCGCGGGGATCGGCATGGTGCACCAGCACTTCATGCTCGTCCCGGTCTTCACCGTCGCCGAGAACGTCGTGCTGGGCCACGAGCCGACGTCCGGCCCGGTGGGGCTGCTCAACCTCGCCGAGGCACGTCGGCTGGTCAAGGAGATCTCCGACCAGTTCGGCTTCGCCGTCGACCCGGACGAGCTGGTCGAGAACCTGCCGGTCGGCGTCCAGCAGCGGGTCGAGATCATCAAGGCGCTGAGCCGCCACGCGAAGGTCCTCATCCTCGACGAGCCCACCGCGGTGCTCACCCCGCAGGAGACCGACGAGCTCATCGGGATCATGCGCCAGCTGAAGGACGCGGGCACCTCCATCGTCTTCATCACCCACAAGCTGCGCGAGGTCCGCGCGGTCGCGGACCGGATCACCGTCATCCGACGGGGCAAGGTCGTCGGTTCGGCCAGCCCGCAGGACAGCGAGGTCGCGCTCGCCTCGCTCATGGTCGGCCGGACGGTCGACCTCGGCGTCGACAAGCAGGTCGCCACCCCGGGCGAGGCCACCTTCCAGGTCTCGCACCTGACGGTCATCGACCCCGTCGGCACGCGCGTCGTCGACGACATCTCCTTCGACGTGCGCCGCGGGGAGATCGTGGCGATCGCGGGGGTGCAGGGCAACGGCCAGTCCGAGCTCGCCGAGACGATCCTCGGCCTGCGGCACGCGACCGCCGGCTCGATCAGCCTGGACGGCGAGGAGCTGCTCGGACGGTCGGTCGACGCCGTGCTGCGCGCCGGGGTGGGCTTCGTCCCGGAGGACCGCAGCACGGACGGGCTCATCTCCTCGTTCTCCGTCGCCGAGAACCTCATCCTCGACCTGCACGGCGAGCCGCCGTTCGCCTCAGCCGGATCCCTCAGCCCCCGGCGGGTGGCCGAGAACGCCGAGCGCAGGGCCGTCGAGTTCGACGTCCGGCTCACCTCGATCCAGGACCCGGTGAGCACCCTGTCCGGCGGCAACCAGCAGAAGGTCGTCCTCGCGCGCGAGATGTCCCGTCCGCTGCGCCTGCTCGTTGCTTCCCAGCCCACCCGCGGGCTGGACGTCGGATCCATCGAGTTCGTGCATCAGCGGATCGTCCAGGAACGCGACAACGGCACCCCCGTGATCATCGTCTCGACCGAGCTGGACGAGGTGCTGGCCCTGTCCGACCGGATCGCCGTGATGTACCGCGGCCGGATCGTCGGCCTGGTCCCGTCCGGGACGAGCCGTGAGGTGCTCGGCCTCATGATGGCCGGCGCCACCCTCGAGGAGGCCGAGCACGCCGCCGCGGCCGCCACCACCACAGCCCAGGACGGGGAGGTCCAGTGAGCACCGAGACCGTCGCGGCACCCGCCGCCACGCCGAGCGACACCGAGCAGGGGACCTCGCTGCTGCAGCGGGTGCTCGATGCCTCCTGGCTGACGATCACCCTGGCCATCCTCATGGCGCTGCTCGCGTCGTCGGTGCTCATCGCGGCAGCCAACGCCGAGGTCCAGGCCTCCGCCGCCTACCTCTTCGCCCGGCCGGGTGACTTCATCGGCGCCGCATGGGACGCGATCTTCTCGGCGTACTCCGCGCTCTTCCGCGGCGCGGTCTTCGACTACCAGGCCGAGGGGGTGCGCCGGATCCGGCCGATCACCGAGACTCTCACCGCGTCGGTGCCGCTCATCTTCGCCGGTCTGGGCCTTGCGGTCGGGTTCCGGTCCGGCCTGTTCAACATCGGTGCTCAAGGACAGGTGCTCATGGGCGCTGCCGCCGCGACCTGGGTGGGCATCTCGGTCGCCCTGCCGAGCGGCGTGCACCTCGCCGTCGCCTGTCTCGCCGCGGTCGTCGTCGGCGCGACCTGGGCCGGGATCGCCGGCTTCCTCAAGGCCAGGACCGGGGCCAACGAGGTGATCGTCACGATCATGCTCAACTCGATCGCGATCTACCTCGTCTCCTACCTGCTCACCACACCCCTGCTCGCCCAGGGCGGCAGCCGGCCGATCTCGCCGGCGGTCGCACCCACGGCCACCTTCCCGCTGCTGCTCGGCCCGAGCTTCCGGCTGCACCTCGGCTTCGTCGTCGCGCTGCTCGCCGCGGTGGCGGTCTGGTGGCTCATGGAGCGCTCGGTGCTCGGTTTCCAGTTCCGGGCCGTCGGCGCCAACCAGCGCGCGGCGCGCACGGCGGGGATCAAGGTCAACCTCGTCTTCGTGCTCGTCATGCTCACAGCCGGTGGGCTGGCCGGCCTGGGCGGCGCGGCGCAGATCCTCGGCACGGACAAGACCCTGCAGGCCTCCAGCGCCGGCTCGATCGGGTTCGACGCGATCACCGTCGCGCTGCTCGGCCGGTCCAAGCCGCTCGGCACGGTGCTCGCCGCCATCCTCTTCGGCGCGCTGCGCGCCGGGTCGCCGCTCATGCAGACCTCGGCCAACACGCCGATCGACATCGTCCTGGTCATCCAGGCGACGATCGTGCTGCTCATCGCGGCCCCGGTGCTCGTGCGCGAGCTGTCCGTCATCCACCGGATCGCCCAGCTGTTCGGCTACCAGATGAAGGAGGCCCGCGCATGAGCGCGCAGACCGTGGTCGTCGACGCTCCCACCGGCCGTGGCGTCGTCCAGGCAAAGATCGCCTGGCGCGGGCCGGTCCTCTACCTCGCCATCGCCCTGCTCGCCCTGGTGGTCTTCGCCCTCGGAACGCCGTCGGACGCGACGACGACCTTCATGGTCGCCTCGCCGAACGACGTCGTGACGATCGCACCGTTCGCTGTGCCGTCCCAGACCACTGCTCTGCTGCTCGCGACCCTCGCCCTGGTGCTGGCGGCCTGGGCGGCCTGGGCCACCTCGCGGCGCCTCGACGTCCCGGTCTGGCTGCCGATCACCTTCGGTGGGCTGGTCCTGCTGGCATTCCTCGTCTGGGTGATGGCGGGCAACGTCAACGCCCTGCCGCTGACCATCCTGCTGGCCGGCGCACTGACCCTGTCCGTCCCGCTGGTGTTCGGCGCGCTCGCCGGTCTGCTCTGCGAGCGCTCCGGCATCGTCAACATCGCCATCGAGGGCCAGCTGCTCGGCGGGGCGTTCCTCGCCGTCGTCGTCGGCAGCGTCACCGGTAACGCGTACGCCGGGATGATCGCGGCACCCCTGGCCGGCGCGCTCGTCGGCTGGGTGCTCGTCACCTTCGCCGTGCGGTACCGGATCGACCAGATCATCGTCGGCGTCGTGCTCAACGTGCTCGTCATCGGCCTGACGAACTACCTGTTCTCCACGCTGCTCACGGACAACCCGCAGACGCTCAACTCCCCGCCGCGACTGCCCACCCTGCCGATCCCTGGGCTGTCCCAGATCCCGGTCATCGGGCCGGTCCTGTGCAACCACTCGCTGGTCATCTACCTCATGTACATCGCCGTCGCGGTGCTCCAGATCATGGTGTTCCGCAGCCGGTGGGGCCTGCGGATGCGCTCGGTCGGCGAGCACCCCAAGGCGGCGGACACCGTCGGGATCAACGTCAACCGCACCCGGGTGCGCAACACGGTGCTCGGCGGCGCGGTGGCCGGCCTCGGTGGCGCCGCGCTCGTCGCGGCCGGTCTGGCCTTCACCAAGGAGCTCACCTCCGGCAAGGGCTACATCGCCCTGGCGGCGATGATCCTCGGCCGGTGGAGCCCCAAGGGCGCGCTCGCCGCAGCCCTGCTCTTCGGCTTCGCCGACTCGCTGCGCCGGGTGCTGGGCAACCTCGGCTCGCCCATCCCCAGCGAGTTCCTCGCGATGCTGCCCTACCTGGCAACGATCTTCGCCGTCGCCGGGCTCGTCGGCCGGGTGCGTGCGCCCGCCGCCGAGGGCATCCCCTACGTCAAGTGAGCGCCACCACGCCCGGCGGGCAGCGGATCGACTGGCCGGCCCTGCGCGCCGCGGCGGCCGAGGTCATGACGCGTGCCTACGTTCCGTACTCCCACTTCCCGGTGGGCGTCGCGGCCCTGGTCGACGACGGCCGGATCGTCACCGGGTGCAACGTCGAGAACGCCTCCTACGGCCTGACCCTGTGCGCCGAGTGCGCCCTGGTCAGCGCCCTGCACGTCAGCGGGGGCGGCCGGCTGGTCGCCTTCACCTGCGTTGACGCGCACGGCAACACCCTGATGCCCTGCGGGCGGTGCCGCCAGCTCCTGTGGGAGCACGGGGGCGCCGGCCTGCTCGTCGAGACCGTCAGCGGCATCCGACCGATGTCCGACGTCCTGCCCGACGCGTTCGGCCCCGACGACCTCGTGACCCGAGCCTGAGAGGACCACCCATGGCCAACGAGCAGTTCGACGCCGTCGACGTCATCGCGACCAAGCGCGACCGGGGGCGGCTGTCCGATGCCCAGATCGACTGGGTGATCGACGCCTACACCCGCGGCGCCGTCGCCGACGAGCAGATGGCTTCGCTGGCGATGGCCATCCTGCTCAACGGGATGGACCGGGCCGAGATCGCCCGATGGACCGGGGCGATGATCGCCTCGGGGGAGCGGATGGACTTCTCCGGGCTCTCCCGGCCCACCGCGGACAAGCACTCGACCGGCGGCGTCGGGGACAAGATCACCCTGCCGCTGGCCCCGCTCGTCGCCGCCTGCGGCGTCGCGGTGCCCCAGCTGTCCGGGCGTGGCCTCGGCCACACCGGCGGCACGCTGGACAAGCTCGAGGCCATCCCCGGGTGGCGGGCCGCCCTGAGCAACGACGAGATGATGGCCCAGCTCGAGGACGTCGGTGCGGTCATCTGCCAGGCCGGCTCGGGCCTGGCGCCGGCCGACCGCAAGCTCTACGCGCTGCGCGACGTCACCGCGACCGTCGAGGCGATCCCGCTCATCGCCAGCTCGATCATGAGCAAGAAGATCGCCGAGGGCACCGGTGCGCTGGTGCTCGACGTCAAGGTCGGCAGCGGGGCGTTCATGAAGGACCTCGAGCGCGCAACGGAGCTGGCCAGGACGATGGTCGCGCTGGGCACGGACGCCGGGGTGCGGACGGTCGCCCTGCTCACCGACATGTCGACCCCGCTGGGGCTGACCGCCGGCAACGCGCTGGAGGTCCGCGAGTCGGTCGAGGTCCTCGCCGGCGGCGGCCCGGCGGACGTCGTCGAGCTCACCCTCGCCCTGGCCCGGGAGATGCTCGAGGCCGCCCGGGTGCCAGGGACGGCGACCATCGACCCGGCGGACGCGCTGGCGGACGGCCGCGCGATGGACACCTGGCGCCGGATGATCGCTGCCCAGGGCGGCGACCCCGATGCGCCGCTGCCCTACGCCCGGCACACCGAGCAGGTGCTCGCCCCGGCCGACGGCGTGCTCGTCGGCCTCGACGCCCTGGCCGTGGGCGTCGCGGCGTGGCGGCTCGGCGCGGGCCGTGCCCGCAAGGAGGACGTCGTCCAGGCCGGTGCCGGGGTCCAGCTGCACGCCAAGCCCGGCGCCCGGGTCCGCGCCGGGGAGCTGCTCATGACGCTGCACACCGACACCCCCGAGCGGTTCGACCGAGCGCGCGAGGCCCTGGCCGACGCCGTGACGATCGCTCCGGAGGGCTCGCGGCCGGCCGGCACCGCGATCGTGCTGGACCGGATCGTCGCGGTCTGAGCATGGGCTGGCAGCTGACGACGCTGGTCCGGCGGGCCCAGCGCGTCGCGGGCGCCGGTCGCCCGCTGCCCCGGTTGCTGCCCCACCCGGGGACCGCTTCCTCGCCCGACGGCGCCGCACCGGCGATGGCCACCGCCACAGCCGACCGGTTGCGCGAGTTGCTACCGGCGGTCGACCGTGCCCGGTACGACGCGCTGCGCGCCGAGCAGCCGGCCGCGGCCGCTGCGCTGGCCAGGGCCCTGGCGACCACCGGCAGCGTGCTGGCCGTCGAGCACCTCGCGCGGCGCTGGGCCGTGCTGACGCCGGACGTGCGGACCGCCGTGGTCAACCCGGTGCGCGCGATGGCGCACGCCGGCAGGCAGACCGATCCGACGACCTGCGGCTCGGCCAGTCTCATCATGCTCGCCGCCGCCGGGGACCCGCTGCTCGCGCTGTGGTTGCGGACGGGCTGGCTCTCGCCGGTCGGCCGCCCCCCGGAGCTCGCGGGGGCGGGGGCCGAGCGGCTGGACGGGCTGGCGCAGGCCGAGCCGGAGCGCCGGTTCGCTGCCCTGCAGCGCGCGGTCAAGCACCGCACGAACACCGGCGCAGCCCTCGGGCTGGGCTGGCCAGCGGGTCTCGGCACCCCCCCGTGGGGCGCGGCCCGCGAGGCCCGGTTCCCCGGCGTGCGCTACGTCGGCCGAGTGCTCGACGACACCGATCGGACCGATCTGGCCGCGGTGCTCGACGTCGTCCGCGCGGCGCTCCGCCGTGGAGTGCCGGTACCGCTGTACGCCGGGGGCGACACCGCGCGCGGATGGGCGACGGCGCTGCCCCGCCACGTGGTGCTGGCCGTCGCCACAACGGCCACCGGCCTGCGGGTCTGGGAGCCGTCGGCCGGCCGCCTGACGGCCCTGGACACCACCGCCGCGAGCCGTGGCACGTCCAGCCCGGCCCTGGGGGGCTGGAACCATCTCGCCTGGGCCGTGCTGCCGGTCGACTGACCGCCGAGGCCGGTCACCGCCCGGACCCCGCTTGGCGCTGGGTGCGCGGCGGAGGGACGATGGAACAGGCCGCCGCGAGCCTGAGCCGGTGGGCCGCCGAGGCGAGAGGTGGACGCTATGAGCATGACCGGTGACAGCTCCTGGACCGACGCCGGCCTGGTGCCGCCGGACGAGGTGGCCCTGCCCGGCCCGGACGTCGTCGAGCAGGAGCTCGAGGTCCAGCCGCGCGGCGACGGCGACGCCGGCGGCTGAGCGACCGGGGGCCGAGCAGCGCTCGACGCGGCGATGTCAGGGTCTGCCCGGGCGCCTCGTCCCGGTCGACCGATACGGTGGCGGGATGAGCCATGAGGCATCGGTGAGCCACGAGGAGATCGTCCGGCTGCCGAAGGTCGTGCTGCACGACCACCTCGACGGCGGGCTACGCGCGGCGACCCTGCTCGAGCTCGCGGACGCCGTCGGCCACCCCCTGCCGGCACGGGACCCCGAGGCCCTCGCCACCTGGTACGTCACCGCCGCGGCCAGCGGCTCGCTCGAGCAGTACCTGGAGACCTTCGACCACACCCTCGCCGTCATGCAGAGCGCGGCGCACCTGCGCCGGATCGCGTCCGAGGCGGTCCTCGACCTGGCGGCGGACGGCGTGGTCTACGCCGAGCAGCGCTACGCCCCCGAGCTGCACCAGGCGGGCGGGCTCGGCCTGCAGGAGGTCGTGGACGCCGTCGGCCAGGGACTGGCGCAGGGCGCCGACCTCGCCGCGTCCACCGGGCGCAGGATCCAGGTGCACCAGGTCCTCACCGCGATGCGCACCTCCGACCGCGGGCGGGACGTCGCCGAGCTGGCGCTGGCGAACCGGCGTCGTGGCGTGGTCGGCTTCGACATCGCCGGCCCCGAGGCCGGTTTCCCGCCCTCGCGGCACAAGGCTGCCCTGCGCATGCTGCGTCGGGCGGCCTTCCCCTTCACCGTGCACGCGGGCGAGGGCGACGGCGTCGGTTCGATCGCCGAGGCCCTGGCGCTCGGTGCCGTGCGGCTGGGCCACGGCACTCGGATCATGGACGACATCTCGCTCGGCGAACCGTCAGAGGGTGACCCGCTCGGCGTGGACGGCGCGGTGCTCGGCGACCTGGCGCACTGGGTGCGTGACCAGCAGGTGCCGCTGGAGATCTGCCCGACGTCCAACCTGCACACCCATCTCGCACCGTCGATCGCCGCCCACCCGGTGACGGCGCTGGCGCGCCTGGGCTTCGCGGTGACGATCAACACCGACAACCGGCTCATGTCGCGCACCTCGATGAGCCAGGAGCTCACCCTCCTGGTCGACGACGCGGGCTGGAGCCTCGACGACCTGCGGGACGTGGCACTGACTGCGGCCTGGAACGGCTTCATCCATCACGACGAGCGCCAGGAGCTCGTCGACGAACAGATCCTGCCGGGCTACGCCGGGCAGCAGAACGGACGGCACAGCGCATGAACCCCACCCAGCCCACCACCCCGGTCGACCGCCACGCCGTCGCGCGGATGGTCGACCACACGCTGCTCAAGCCCGAGGCCACCGCCGCCGATGTCGCGGCGCTCGTCGCCGAGGCCCAGCGCCTCGGCGTCTACTCGATCTGCGTCTCGCCGTCGATGCTGCCGGTCGAGGCCGGCGAGGTGCTTGTCGCGACGGTCTGCGGGTTTCCCTCCGGCAAGCACCACAGCGAGGTCAAGGCCGCCGAGGCCGCTCGCGCGGTCGCGGACGGCGCGGACGAGGTCGACATGGTCATCGACCTCGGCGCGGCCAAGGCGGGCCGGTTCGACGCGGTCCAGGCGGACGTCGCCGCGGTCCGCGTCGCCGTCCCCGCGCCTCGGATCCTCAAGGTCATCATCGAGTCCGCGGCGCTGAGCGACGAGGAGATCGTCGGGTGCTGCCGGGCTGCCGAGGCGGCCGGGGCCGACTTCGTCAAGACGTCCACCGGGTTCCACCCCGCCGGCGGGGCGAGCGTCCACGCCGTGGCCCTGATGGCCGCCACCGTCGGCGGGCGGCTGGGGGTCAAGGCCTCCGGCGGCATCCGCACGGGTGCGGCCGCACGTGCGCTCCTGGCCGCCGGCGCGACCCGCCTCGGCCTGTCCGGGACGGCCACCGTGCTCGACGGCCTGGACGACCCGGCGCCGTCCGACACGTCGGCACCCGCCGGCTACTGAGGTCCCGGCCGGTGCCGGTCCGCCGTGGGTCGAGGTCATGAGGCCCTACCTCGACCAGCCCGGTCCGATCGCGCTGGCGCACCGCGGGTTCTCGATCGACGGGCTGGAGAACTCCCTTGCCGCCTTCGCGGCAGCTGTCGACCTCGGCTACCGGTACGTGGAGACCGATGTGCACGCCACGCGGGACGGCGTCGTCGTGGCGTTCCACGACGAGACGCTCGATCGGGTCACCGACGGCTCCGGGACGCTCGCCGAGCTGCCGTGGGCGACCGTCCGGGCGGCCCGGATCGGCGGCGTGGAGCCGGTGCCGACCCTCGCCGAGCTGCTCGGCAGCTGGCCCGAGCTCCGGGTCAACATCGACGTCAAGTCCGCAGCGGCGATCGGCCCGACCGCCGAGGTCATCGAGCGCACGGCCGCGCACGACCGGGTCTGCCTGACGTCCTTCTCCGACGCGCGTCGGCGGGCGGTGGTCGCTGCGCTGTCCCGGCCGGTGGCGACCTCCGCGGGGACCCGGACCGTCGCCGGGTTCCTCGCAGCGACGGCCGGGCACTCGCGGCGCGGCCAGGCCCGCGCGCTGCGCGAGGTCGACTGTCTCCAGGTGCCGCAGCGCTACGGGCTGCTGCCCGTGGTGAGCGCGGCGACCCTCGCCGCTGCGCACGCCCATGGCGTCCAGGTGCACGTGTGGACGGTCAACGACCCCGTGGAGATGACCCGGCTGCTCGACCTCGGTGTCGACGGGCTGGTCACCGACCGCGCCGACCTGCTGCGCGAGGTGCTCCGCTCCCGCGGCGTCTGGGACGGCTGAGCTCAGATCCCCAGCGCGGCGGCGACGTCGGACCGCACGGCGTCCAGCCGTTGACGGGCGGCCTGGCGTGCGGCGGTGAGCGTGCCCGTCGAGGCGTGCTCCTCGACCGGGAGGATGACCTCGAGGTAGCACTTGACCTTGGGCTCGGTGCCGCTGGGGCGCACGACGACGCGGGTGCCGTCCACGGCGAGCAGCCGCAGCCCGTCGGTCGGCGGCAGGGCGTCGTGATCGGCGGGGTCGACGACGGACAGGTCGACCACCTCGACGACCGGCGAGCCGGCCAGCGTCGCCGGCGGCTGGGCCCTGACCCGCGCCATCGTGGCCGGGATCTCGGCCAGGTCGGCGAACCGGGCGGCGAGCTGGTCGGTCAGGTGCAGGCCGTGGCGGCGGGCGAGGTCGTCGAGAACGTCGAGCAGGGTGCGGCCCTCTGCCTTGACGCGGTTGGCCAGCTGGGCCAGGAGCAGTGCGGCGGACAGGCCGTCCTTGTCCCGCACGTGCTGCGGGTCGACGCAGTACCCCAGCGCCTCCTCGTAGCCGAAGACCAGGCCGTCGGTCCGGGCTATCCACTTGAACCCGGTGAGCGTGGAGCGGTGCGCCAGCCCGTGCGCGGCGGCGATCCGGGCCAGCAGGCGCGAGGAGACGATGGAGCAGGCCATCGTGCCGGTGCCGCCGGCGCGCGAGGCGACGTCGTACCCCAGCAGGGCACCCACTTCGTCGCCGTGCAGCATCCGCCAGCGCCCAGCGCGCGGGTCGTGGACCGCGGCGGCGCACCGGTCGGCGTCGGGGTCGTTGGCCAGCACGAGGTCGGCGCCCACGGACGTGGCCAGGGCCAGGGCCAGGTCGATCGCCCCCGGCTCCTCGGGGTTGGGGAAGGGGACGGTCGGGAACCGCGGGTCGGGCTGGGCCTGCTCCGGCACGGGGTGCACGTCGGTGAACCCCGCGCCGTGCAGCACCAGCTCGGCGGTCCGTCCGCCGACGCCGTGCAGGGAGGTGAGCACGACGCGCAGGTCCCGCGGTGTGTCGTCGCGCAGGGTGGCGACTGCGGCGAGGTAGGCCTCGAGGACCTCCTCGCCGAGCACTGTCCAGCCGGACGGGGCTCGAGGCACCGAGGCGACCGAGGTGACCTGGGCGATCTTCTCGGCGATCTGCGCGTCGTACGGCGGGACGATCTGCGCGCCCTGGCCCGAGCCGGACACGACCCGCCCGCCGAGGTAGACCTTGTAGCCGTTGTCCTGCGGCGGGTTGTGGCTGGCGGTGACCATGACGCCGGCGTCGGCCCCGAGGTGACGCACGGCGAAGGCGAGCACCGGGGTGGGCAGGGCGCTCGGCAGCAGCAGGGCGTGCCCGCCGGCCGCGACGACGACGGCGGCGGTGTCCCGGGCGAAGACGTCGGAGTTGGTCCGCGCGTCATAGCCGATGACGACCCGTGGGCCGCCGGCGGTCGGTCCGTCCGGGCTCAGGGACTCGCGCAGGTAGGCGACCAGCCCGGCCGCGGCGCGGATGACGACCGCGCGGTTCATCCGGTTCGGGCCGCCGCCCAGGGCGCCGCGCAGACCGGCGGTGCCGAACTCGAGCATCCCGCTGAACCGGTCGGCGAGGTCCTCGCGCGCGGCAGGAGCCTGGTCGCCGCCGCCCTGCGCGGTGGCGAGCAGCACGCTCAGCTCGGTGGCCGTTCGACGGTCGGGGTCGTCGGTGATCCAGGTCCGCACCCGGGTGAGCAGGCTGACGGTGGGCGCTGGCGTGACCATCAGATCCGCCTCGCGATCTCGGCGAGCAGCCGGCTGATCCGGGGTGCCGCGGCCTGGCCGGCCTCGATCACCTCGGCGTGCGAGAGCGGGACGGGGCTGATCCCCGCGGCGAGGTTGGTGACCAGCGAGATCGCCAGCACCTCGAGCCCGGCGTGCCGTGCAGCGATCGCCTCGAGCGTCGTGGACATCCCCACGAGGCTCGCCCCCATCCGGCCGGCCATCTGCACCTCGGCCGGGGTCTCGTAGTGCGGGCCGCGGAACTGGGCGTAGACACCCTCGGGCAGGTCCGGGTCGACCTCGTGGGCGACGTCCCGCAGTCGTTGGGCGTACAGGTCGGTGAGGTCGACGAAGGTTGCCCCCTCGAGCGGCGAGGTGGCCGTGAGGTTGAGATGATCGCTGATGAGCACGGGCGTTCCCGGCGTCCAGGCGGTGTCCAGCCCGCCGCAGCCGTTGGTGAGCACGATGGCGCGCGCCCCGGCGGCGGCGGCGGTGCGCACCCCGTGCACGACCCGGCGCACCCCCTTGCCCTCGTAGAGGTGGGTGCGTGAGCCGAGCACGAGGGCGTAGCGGTCGGTGCCGGTGAGCCGGACCGACCGGGTGGTTGCGACGTGGCCGGCGACCGCCGGTGCGGCGAAGCCGGGGATCTCGTGGCTGGGGATCGCCGCAACCGTCTCACCGAGCTGGTCCGCTGCCTGACCCCAGCCGGATCCGAGCACCAGGGCGATGTCGTGGCGGGCCACCCCGCTGCGCTCGGCGATCACGGCCGCCGCTCGGTCCGCCACCGCACGCGGGTCGGTCGTCGGGTCGTCCAGGGCTGCGGCGTCGGGGCTCATGACCGCAGGCTATCGCCGGTGACCCGACGCCGTCTCACCGGCCGGTCGCCGGCGCCTGCGTCGCACGGCCGACCACGGCACAATGCCTGGGATGACCTCCGTCCTCGCCGGTCCGACCGAGCCCACCCCTGTCCCGACGCAGCGCCCGGCGCCGCGCGTCGTCGTCCTCGGTGGCGGGCCGGGCGGCTACGAGGCGGCCCTGGTGGCCCGTCGTTCCGGTGCGGAGGTCACCCTCGTCGAGCGCACCGGTCTCGGCGGGGCCGCCGTGCTCACCGACGTGGTGCCGTCCAAGACGCTCATCGCCACCGCGGAGTGGATGACCATCGCCGAGCGGGCCGGTGAGCTGGGGATCAGCATCGACGGTCCGGCGCGGGGGCACGTTGTCGACCTGGCTCGGGTCAACGCCCGGGTGCTCGAGCTGGCGACGGCGCAGTCCACGGACATCGCCACCCGGCTGACCGCGGAGGGCGTCACGCTGCTGGCCGGGACCGGGCGCCTCGAGGGACCGACGAGGGTCGGGGTCGCCGGCCGGGACGGTGCGCACCACGCGCTGGACGCCGACGTCGTCCTGGTGGCCACCGGCGCCACCCCGCGCACGCTGCCCGAGGCGATGCCGGACGGCGAGCGGATCCTGTCCTGGACCCAGCTGTACGGGCTGAGCGAGCTGCCGCGTCGGCTCGTCGTGGTCGGCTCGGGGGTCACCGGGGCGGAGTTCGCCGGGGCGTACAACGCGCTGGGGTCCGACGTCGTGCTGGTTGCCTCGCGCGAGCACGTGCTGCCGGGCGAGGACGCCGACGCCGCGGCCGTCATCGAGGAGGTGTTCGCCGGTCGGGGGATGACCGTCCTGGGTCGCTCGCGGGCGGTCGCTGCCGAGCGCACTGCCGACGGGGTGCGCGTCACCCTGGCCGACGGGCGGGTGCTGGAGGGCTCGCACTGCCTCATGGCCGTCGGCTCCGTGCCCAGCACGGCAGGGCTCGGGCTGGTGGAGGCGGGTGTCCGCCTGACGCCCGGCGGGCACATCGAGGTCGACCGGGTCTCGCGGACGTCCGTGCGCGGGGTGTACGCGGCGGGGGACTGCACCGGCGTGCTCCCGCTGGCCTCGGTCGCCGCCATGCAGGGCCGGATCGCGATGGCGCACGCGCTCGGCGACGCCGTGCTGCCGCTCGACCTCGGCACGGTGGCCGCGACGATCTTCACCGCCCCGGAGATTGCCACCGTCGGGGCCTCGCAGCGCTCCCTGGAGCAGGGCGGCGGACGGTTCGTTGCGACGACCCTGGCCCTGGCCCGCAACCCGAGGGCCAAGATGCTGGGAATCAAGGACGGGTTCGTCAAGGTCTTCGCGCACGAGACGAGCGGGATCGTGCTCGGTGGGGTGGTCGTCGCCCCCCGGGCCGGCGAGCTGATCTTCCCGCTGGCGATCGCCGTGACCCAGCGCCTGACGGTCGACGAGGTGGCCAGGGCGTTCACGGTCTACCCGTCGCTGTCCGGCTCGGTGGCCGAGGCCGCGCGGGTGCTTCGGGGCCGGTTGGTCTGAGAGGCGACGCCCTCTTGTCCGCCGCGGTCAGGCGGCGACGGGGGCGCGGGTCGGGGTCGACGCGCTGGCGGCGGGGGGCGGGGGCGGGCCGCCCCAGACCGTGCGAACGTAGAGCACCGAGATCGGCACGACATAGGCGGTCCACGCGATCGCCTGGAGCCAGGTGGTCGCGGGGGAGAAGTTGAGCACGCCCTTGAGCACGGTGCCGTACCAGCTGTCCGGCGGGACGGCAGCCGAGACGTCGAAGGCGAGCGAGCCGACGCCCGGCAGCAGACCGGCCTCCTGCAGCTCGTGCACCCCGTAGGCGAGGACGCCGCCGGCGACGACGACCACGAACAGACCCGTCCAGGCGAAGAAGGCGCGCAGGTCGAGAGCGATCGCCCCGCGGTAGATGCCCCAGCCCAGGGCGGTGGCCGTGGCCAGCCCGAGGGCGCCCCCGACCAGCGGCGCGGCGCTGGACCCGGTCGCTTGGGCCGCGGCCCAGAGGAACAGCGCGGTCTCCAGCCCTTCGCGGCCGACCGCGAGCAGGGTCATCACGAGCACGGACCACCGCCCGGCCGCGACGGCGTCGTCGAGCTGGGCGTGCAGGCTGGAGCGAAGGTGCCGGGCTGTGCGGGCCATCCAGAAGATCATCCAGGTGAGCAGGCCGACGGCGAGGATGGACAGCGAGCCGGCGATCGCCTCCTGCGCCTGCGGGGTCAGGCCCCGCGGGCCGAAGGTCAGCGCCGCGCCCAGGGCCAGCGACAGCCCGACGGCGATCGCGACGCCGAGCCAGACTTGCCGGACGAGGTCGCGCCGACCGACCCGCACGAGGTAGGCGAGCAGGATGCCGACGACGAGCGCGGCCTCGAGACCCTCACGCAGTCCGATGAGGTAGTTCGTCAGCATGTCCGTCCGATCAGTGAGGTAAGGCTTACCTCACCACCGTAGTGCACCGAGGTAGGGCCGGGTCAACTCGCTTCGACGAGGGTGCGCAGCCCCGGCCATGCCTGGCCGAAGGCGACGAGGAGCGCCCGCTGGGCCACCCGGGGCGTCGGCACCCAGGCGACGGCGAGGCTCTCGGCGTCGGTCGGGCGGGGCAGCTGCGGTCCGACCGCCAGGGCAACCACCGTCGTGTACGCCCACGGGCCGTGGTCCAGGATCCGGGTGGTGAGCACCCGCACGCCGGTCGGGTCGATCCCGGCCTCCTCCGCTGCCTCCCGCAGGGCGCCGTCGACCGGGCTCTCGCCGGGGGCGAGCGCCCCGCCGGGCAGGCCCCACGTGCCGCCCTGGTCGCTCCACAGCGCGCGGTGCTGCAGGACGACGTCGTGCCCGGTGGCGGTGCGGCGCGCCAGGAGCAGGCCTGCGGCGCCGAACAGGCCCCAGTGGCGCCGCCCGCAGGTGCACTCGACCCAGGCGTCACCAGGCTGGCGGTGCAGGGCGTCCGGGGCCGGGCCGGTCACCGTCAGTCGACGATCTCGCAGATCGCCGTGCCGGAGCTCACCGAGGAGCCGACCGACGCCGACAGGCCGTGCACGGTGCCGGACCGGTGCGCGACCAGCGGCTGCTCCATCTTCATCGCCTCGAGCACGACGACGAGGTCACCCGCCACGACGACGGCACCGTCCGCGACGGCGACCTTGACGATGGTGCCCTGCATGGGCGAGGCGAGGGTGGTGCCGCTGGTCGTGGTGCGCAGAGGTGCGCGGCGTGCGCGCGGGGGGCGGCCGGCGAGGCCCGCCCTCGTGCGCCCGGCCAGGCCGAGACCGGCGGGCAGGACGACCTCGATCCGCTTGCCGCCGACCTCGACCACGACTCGCTCGGTGCGCTCATCCTCGGGTTCCTCGGTGGGCGCCGGGGCGGGGTCGAAGGCCGAGGTCCCGTGGGCGCGCAGGCCGGGCAGGCGGTCGGCGAAGGCCGTCTCGATCCATCGGGTGTGCACGGTGAACGGCTCGGTCGGATCGGCGGGTGCGAAGGCCGGCTCGTCGAGCACGGCGACGTGGAACGGCAC
>Ga0105047_10001786_pt1 | contig 38733 bp, 35 predicted proteins | sample MAT04_FD_78384 | JGI IMG/M metagenome (GOLD analysis project Ga0105047, IMG submission 78384) | Freshwater microbial communities from Lake Fryxell liftoff mats and glacier meltwater in Antarctica - MAT-04 (megahit assembly) | ecosystem: Environmental > Aquatic > Freshwater > Ice > Liftoff...
GCGCACATGAACAACCCGCTCGGCGGTTTCGGCATGAACAGCGGGGTCCACGATGCATGGTCGGCGGCCGACGTCATCGCTGCCGTCGAGTTCGATGGTGCGGATGCGCAGAAAGCTGCGCAGATCCATGGTGTGGTGCGCAGCGAGGTATGCCACGCGTACGTACAGGCCAACACGAAGAAGAACTTCAAAGACATGCAGGAGAAGGACGAGTCGGCACGCCAGGCTCGCAACGAGATGCTGCGTGCGTTGCAGGACGACGTCGAGGCGCAGAAGGTCTACCTGCGTCAGACCTCGATGCTCACCTCGGCGCACGACGCAATCGCCCGCGTCAAGAGTGAACTGGCAGAACTGACTGCTTAGCGGCGGTGGTGAAGCTCGCTGCCTGGGGAATCAGGACTTGCCGAGCGCTTCACCGATCGCGAGGGCCGTTTCGCGAACGCGGGTGATGACGTCTTCGCGACGACCTGCGTCGAGGCGGTGGATCGGACCGGCCGTTCCGAGCGCAGCAACCACGCGGCCGTCAACTGTTATCTCGGACGCGCAGCCCCAGATGCCGGTGTCGACCTCTTCGTAGGACTGCGTCCATCCCGCTGCGCGAACGGCGTCCAGGGCGGCTGGCGTGAGCAACGCGGCGCGGTCTGCTTGGACCTCATCGAGGTGGGAAGCAACGTAGTCGGAGCGCTCTGAGGCCGGCATCGCGGCGAGCAACGTGCGGGCCACTGATCCCGAGTGCAAGGGCATGGCCTGACCAACGGCGAACTGAAGGCGCACCGGGTGCGAGGACTCTTCACGCGCCACGCAGTAGGCGTGGTCGCCCCCGCGTCGGGCCAGGAGCACGGTTTCGTCGAGGGAGTCCCGGAGTGTGAGCAGGTAAGGGTGGGCCACCTCAATGAGGGTGGTTCGCCCCGCATCGGCCGCGGCGTTAAGGCCAACGACGGCATCGGTCAATCGGTAGCGGCCATCGCCAATGGCTTCTACCAAACCGGTTTCGCGGAGCAGCGCGACGTAGCGGTACATCGTCGATCCCGGGACGCCAACGGCCGCTGCGAGATCGGCAATGCTGGGTGTTGGGCGATCTGCGGTGAAGCTGAGCAGCGTGGCGATGAGCTTGCGCGCGCTGCTGGCACCCGGGGTCTTGCCGCTTCCGGCTCCGGTGGCGTTCACGCGCAGACCCTACCGATGGCCTACTCGTGTGGGCGCTGCACTCGCTCCGGCCGAGGGCTGAGCCTTGCCCCGGCTCGGGTAACCTTCCCCAGCGGTCGGACGGTGATCCCGGACAGCCGTGGGGAGGCGTCGCCTAGTCCGGTCTATGGCGCCGCACTGCTAATGCGGTTTGGGTTTTACCGCCCATCGAGGGTTCAAATCCCTCCGCCTCCGCCATGAACGAGCCCTCGGCTTCTGCCGAGGGTTCGTTCATTTGTGGGCTCTGGGATTTGGGAGGAGGGCGCGGGTGCGTCCGACGGTTCCCTCCGCCTCCGCCGCGCGAATCTGTCGTGCGACTTGCCCGGCGAATGCGGGTTGAGCCCGCGCTTGTATGATCTGCGAGGCCCATTCGGCCATGCGCCCGTAGCTCAACGGATAGAGCATCTGACTACGGATCAGAAGGTTAGGGGTTCGAATCCCTTCGGGCGCACGCTACGTTTTTCGTGGTTGCCGCTGATCGTTGCCATCGTTGGCCGCTCAACGTATTTGGTACTCGACGGATCGTCCGCTGGCGCGGTCCAGTCTTGGCGCGTGGACACTCGGATTCTGACCAGTGGCTACTTCGTCGTCTGGCCAGTGGCATGGGTCGCTTGGTTGGTGCTCCTGGAAGTCCGGGTCCATTTCCGTGACCGATTCGAGATTCTGGGCGATCCTCGTGGCTTTGACTCGCTCCGGCTCACCGATCTCGTGCTGATCTTTGGTGCATCGTGAATCGCCGCGTTGCTGGTGGCTCGACGCAGCCCGTGGGCACGGCTTGCGGCAACCTTCGTGCTCGGATGGCCTCCGCAGTAATCGAGGTCCATGACCTTGGCCCTCGGCACGGGTGCAGGTCCACTGCGGTTCGCTGGTACCCATGCGATCGGCTCAGTTCAGTTGCCCAACCACAACGACAAGCGACACCGTCAACGCGATGCAACCGATCAAGCCCGCAACCGGCACGACTCTGGGCGGCCTTCGCTCGTCAGCATCAAGTCGAAGCGCGGCAAGATGTGCAATGCCGTAGTACGCAAGGATCGAGGCGGCCGACAGAGCCAGCGCTCCGGCGATTCCTCCGGCGAGCACGACTGCGGCCGCGCCCACGGCGGCGAGGAGCTGTGCACGATGGGGTACGCCGTGCCGAGACACTGCGCTGAGTTTCTCCGGCGCATCCCCTGCTCGTCCCATCGCGAAGAGCGTCCTTCCGACGCCAGCAAGCAGGGAGAGCAGAGCGCCCCCAGCTGCCAGAACTGCCGCGACCCGGACGGCAGCAGACAAACCCGGACCTTGGACTATTGATGCGATCTGTTCCAACGGGGCGGGCGAAAGGACGTTCAGGGGTAGCTGCCCCAGGACTGCGATGACGCAGGCACCGATCGCGAAGTACACGACCAGCACCACGGTGAAGGAGAGGGCAATCGCGCGCGGCAGTGTGGTGGCCGGCTCTCTGACTTCCTCGCCGAGTGTGGCGATTCGTGCGTATCCGGCGAAGGCCACGAAGAGCAACGCCGCACCGCCGAGGACGCCTGCAACACCTGGCTGAACCCCGGTCGCCGAACTTGGTAGAGCGGTATCGGCGCCCACGACACCACCGACAAGTGAAGCCAGCACAGCGATCACGGCAACCGACAGGATCGCTGATACCGCAGCGGTACGTGTGACGCCCCACAGGTCCAGGAGCAGTACCAGGACAACTGCGACGAGCCCGATGATGCGCGCATGCGATGGCGAGATGTAGGCGCCGATGGTGAGAGCTGCTGCACCCGCGGACGCCACCTTGCCGATGACGAAGGCCCAACCGGCCACGACGCCGAAGGAGCGGCCGAGACGGGCACGGCCGTAGACGTAGACACCGCCGGCCTCGGGATGCAGACGCGCTAACGATGCCGTGGACCACGCGTTGAGTGCCGCGACCACTGCCGCCACAACGAGCGAGAGGAGCAAGAGGGGTCCGGCAAGGCGCAATGCGGGTGTCCAGGCCGCGAAGACACCGGTTCCCAGCATTGCACCGACACCGATGGCGGTTGCCCCCGCAAGGCCAAGCCGACGCTTAAGGGACGTCGAGTCGTCGGTCGCCACCACTGCATCGTGCCAGCCGGACCCCGCGTAGCCGGCACCGACCGTGAGACCTTCGTCGAAGCAGTCGCGAAAGCGAGAACCCATTGCGGTGTACCAAGACAGCCGCAGGTCAGATCCAAGGCTCTGGTCTTGGAGTCGGGTCGTGCTAGATCGCGAGCCCTTCTGACGGTGATCGGGCCGTCGCCCCGTCGTGGGTGAACGCCTGGGCCTCTCGTCATGGAGCAATCTGCTCACTGTCATCGTGGGGACGGCTGTTCTGCTTGTTGCAAGCGCCGCCGGCCTTTGGGCGGCCTGGGTCATGGTCACCGACGGCGCGGGGACCCCCCTGCCTTTCAATGCCGCACGACATCTGGTCGTGGCCGGACCGTATCGGTGGGTGCGCAATCCGATGGCGGTCAGCGGCGTTGCTCAGGTCCTCGGCATCGCTTTGATCTTCGGGTCGTGGACGGCGTTGGTGATTCCTGTCCTGGGGATCGTCCTGTGGCAGATCCTCCTCGGCCCAGCGGAAGATCGATTTCTGGAGGATTCGTTCGGTGAGGAGTACCGCACGTACCGCGAATCGGTGAGCACCTGGATTCCCCGTCGTTAGATGCCGAAACGTGCGAGGCACGGTGTGAGCACCAACAGCGCTCGCACCGTGCCTCGCAGGGGTAGATCCGAAACGATCAGGCGACGTCGAACCGATCAAGGTCCATCACCTTGGACCACGCCGCGACGAAGTCCGTCACGAACTTCTGCTTGGCGTCATCGCTGGCGTACACCTCGGCCACTGCACGCAGTACCGAGTGCGAGCCGAAGACCAGGTCGGCACGGGTGCCGGTCCACTTCAGTTCGCCGGTCGTGCGGTCGCGACCCTCGAAGGTGTCTTCGGCTTCCGATGTCGCCGACCATGTGGTGTCGATATCGAGCAGGTTGACGAAGAAGTCGTTCGTCAGCGTTTCGGGCTGCATGGTGAGAACTCCGAATTGCGAGCGCTTGGCGTTCGCGTTCAGAACGCGCAGTCCGCCGACGAGAACTGTCATTTCCGGGGCGGTCAGCGTGAGCAGGTTCGCCTGGTCAACAAGCAGGAACTCAGCGGCCCTGTCGCCGGCCTTGCCGACGTAGTTGCGGAAGCCGTCAGAGGCGGGCTCGAGGACGGCGAACGACTCGACGTCCGTCTGCTCCTGCGAGGCGTCAGTGCGTCCCGGCGTGAAGGGAACCGTGACGCTGACGCTGGCATTCTTCGCGGCCTTCTCGATGCCGGCCGCGCCGCTGAGCACGATGAGATCGGCGAGCGAGACCTGCTTGCCCGTTGCAACGAACTCTTGCTGGATGCCCTCAAGGGTGCGAAGCACCGACGCCAGCTCAGCGGGGTCGTTCGCGTCCCAGCCGTTCTGCGGTGCCAGGCGGATGCGTGCCCCGTTGGCTCCACCACGCTTGTCGGTGCCGCGGAACGTCGAAGCCGAGGCCCATGCGGTCGAGACCAACTGCGTGACGGTGAGCCCGGAAGCAAGGATCTTCTCCTTGAGGGAAGCAACATCGATGTCGCCGATTAGTTCGTGCGTCGCGGCAGGAACGGGGTCCTGCCAGATGAGCTCTTCGGAGGGAACTTCCGGACCGAGATACCGGGCGATGGGTCCCATGTCGCGGTGGGTCAACTTGAACCACGCGCGAGCGAAGGCGTCAGCGAACTCGGCCGGGTTCTCATGGAACCGCTTCGAGATCACTGCGTAGGCCGGGTCCATGCGCATGGCGAGGTCGGTGGTGAGCATGACCGGCGGGTGCGTCTTGGTGGGGTCGTGAGCGTCGGCGACGGTAGTGGCCGCAGCCGGGTCGGTCGGGATCCACTGGTAGGCGCCCGCAGGGCTCTTGACCAGATCCCAGTCGTACTTGAAAAGCGTGTCGAAGTAGCTGTTGTCCCACGTCGTCGGAGTGGGCGTCCACGTTCCTTCGAGGCCGCTGGTGATGGTGGCATCGGCGTTGCCGGGGCCGAAGCTGTTCTTCCAGCCCAGACCCATCTGCGCCATCGACGCACCTTCGGGCTCGCGGTCGATGTACTCGTTCGGGTCGGCAGCACCGTGGGTCTTACCGAAGGTGTGTCCGCCAGCGATCAGCGCCACTGTCTCTTCATCGTTCATCGCCATGCGGGCGAACGTCTCGCGAATGTCCCTCGCCGAGGCAAGCGCGCTCGGCTCACCGTTGGGGCCTTCGGGGTTGACGTAGATGAGACCCATCTGCACCGCGCCCAGCGGGTCCTGGAGTTCACGGTCGCCGGTGTAGCGAGCATCGCCGAGCCACTCGGCCTCTGCACCCCAGTTCACGGCTTCGGGCTCCCAGACGTCGGCACGACCGCCAGCGAAGCCGAAGGTCTCCAGCCCCATCGACTCCAGCGCGCAGTTGCCTGCCAGCACCATCAGGTCGGCCCAGGAAAGCTTGTTGCCGTACTTCTGCTTGACCGGCCACAGCAAACGCCGTGCCTTGTCGAGGTTGCCGTTGTCCGGCCAACTGTTGAGGGGGGCGAAGCGCTGCTGACCTGCTCCCGCGCCCCCACGACCATCGCTGACGCGGTACGTGCCGGCGCTGTGCCAGGCCATGCGGATGAAGAGCGGGCCGTAGTGGCCGTAGTCAGCAGGCCACCACTCCTGCGAAGTGGTCATGAGCTCGCCGAGGTCATGCTTTACGGCTGCAAGGTCCAAGGTCGAGAAGGCAGCGGCGTAGTCGAACTCTGCGCCCATCGGGTCGGACTTGTCGGAGTTGGCGTGAAGCACGCCGACGTCGAGCTGGTCGGGCCACCAGTCGCGGTTGCTCGTGCCGCCGGGCGAGTGCACGACGGGGCACGTGCCCGGGCTCTCCTCGTTCATGTCTCCGACGACTGCATCATGGTTTTCAGACACGGGAATCCTTCCGGGACCTGGTGGTTCAGTGGGGCGGGTTAGGAACTGCGAGTGGTTGAGCAGGCGGGGCACATTCCCCAATAAACGACTTCGGCTTCGTCGATCGAGAAGCCGTGGTCGTTCGATGCGGTCAAACAGGGGGTGTCGTCGACGGAGCAATCGACGTCGGCAATGACGCCGCACGATCGGCACACGACGTGGTGGTGGTTGTCGCCGACGCGCGACTCGTAGCGGGGCACCGAGCCCGCCGGCTCGATTCGCCTCACCAGGCCCGCAGCAGTCAGCGCGCGCAAGACGTCGTAGACAGCTTGCGTGGAGACCTCGCCGAGTTCGCCGCGCACCACACCGATGATCGAGTCGGTGTCGGCGTGCGGGTGCGCATACACCGCGGTCAGCACGGCGAGGCGAGGACGCGTCACGCGCAGGTCAGCGCCGCGCAGCAGCTGCTCGGCATCCGACGTCGGGGGCATGCCCCCATCCTGGACCCTAATCTGGAATCAGTCAAGATAAGGCGGCGCCTCGGCGCTCGGACAGCAGCACCCGGCCGACCGTGTAGCCCCCCCGAAGCCAAAGCTTCGTGCGAGGTCGTACTGAACGACGATCGAGATGATGAAGGGGATCAAGAAGAGGACGAACAGCACGGCCATCACCGCGTCCTAGTTGTGCGGTCGGTTCTCCAGCACGGGTCGCAACGTATCGAGCACGCCGGGATCCTCGATCGTCGACGGCGGCTTGGCCTCCCGTCCGTCGGCGATGCTGCGCATGGTTCCGCGCAGGATCTTCCCCGATCGGGTCTTCGGCAGCGCTGCGACGACATCGACCTGCTTGAGGCTGGCCAGGGCTCCGATCTCGTCGCGGATCAGTTGGACGAGTTCGCGCGCCAGTTCCTCCGGGTCGCGATCCACGCCCGACTTGAGGACCACTAGCCCTCGCGGAATCTGACCCTTGAGCTGGTCGGCGACGCCGATCACGGCGCACTCGGCGACGTCGGGATGGCCCGCGAGCACCTCCTCCATCGAGCCGGTCGACAGCCGGTGCCCAGCGACGTTGATGACGTCGTCGGTGCGCCCCATCACGAAGAGGTAGCCGTCCTCGTCGAGGTGGCCGCCATCGCCGGTCAGATACGCGCCGGGAAAGCGCGCCAGGTAGTCGCGGACGAATCGTTCATCGTCTTCCCACAGCGAGGGCAGGTTGCCGGGAGGTAACGGAAGCCTGATCACGATGGATCCATCGGTGCCCGGCTCGACGTCGAGCCCGTTCTCATCGACCACGCGCACGTCGTATCCCGGCATGGGCACCGAGGGAGAACCTGGCTTCAACGGCAAGGCGTCCAACCCACGGGGATTGGCACAGATTGGCCAGCCGGTCTCGGTCTGCCACCAGTTGTCGACGACGGGAACGCCGAGGTGCTCACCAGCCCACGCGTAGGTGTCGGGATCGAGTCGCTCGCCCGCAACGAAGAGCGTGCGCAGCGTTGTGATGTCGTAGCGCTCCAGGTGGGTGGCGTTCGGGTCATCGCGCTTGATGGCCCGGATCGCGGTCGGCGCCGTGAAGAGGCCGACCACCTTGTGCTCGTCGATCACGCGCCAGAAGGCACCCGCATCGGGAGTGCCCACCGGCTTTCCTTCGAACAGCACGGTGGTCGCGCCGACGATGAGCGGCGCGTAGACGATGTAGGAGTGGCCGACCACCCAACCAATGTCGGAGGCCGCCCACCACGCCTCGCCGGGCTTCACGTCGTAAACGTTCTTCATCGACCACGCCAACGCGACTGCATGACCGCCGTTGTCGCGCACCACTCCGCGGGGACGCCCGGTCGTCCCTGAGGTGTAGAGGATGTAGAGCGGATCGGTGGCGGCGACGCTGACGCAGTCGACCGGCGTGGCACTGGCCATCGCCTCGTTCCAATCGAGGTCACGGCCGCCCATGAGATTCGCTGGCATCTGAGGCCGTTGCAGTACGACGACGTTCAGCGGCTTGTGCGTGGCCAGACCGATCGCAGTGTCGAGCAAGGGCTTGTATTCGACGACTCGGCTCGGTTCGATGCCGCACGAGGCCGACACGATGACCTTGGGTCGTGCGTCGTCGATCCGCATCGCCAGTTCATGCGCCGCGAAGCCGCCGAAGACGACAGAGTGAACTGCTCCCAGACGAGCACTGGCGAGCATTGCCACCACTGCCTCGGGAACCATCGGCATGTAGATGACAACGCGGTCGCCCTTCTCCACCCCGAGCCCACTGAGCACTCCGGCGAATCGCGCGACCTCGTCACGAAGCTCGGCGTACGTCAGTGTGCGCGCCGTTCCGGTGACGGGGCTGTCATAGATCAGTGCGGCTCGATCGCCGTGGCCTGCTTCGACATGCCGGTCCACCGCGTTGTAACACGTGTTCATCCGCCCATCGGCGAACCAACGGTGCGAGGGAGGGTGCTCGCTCAGGATCTGGGTGGGAAAGGCGTCCCATGCGATGGCCTCGGCCGCCTCACCCCAGAAGCCTTCGGGGTCGTTGAGGCTTCGTTGGTACTCGGCCGGGTAGTTCGTCGTTGCCATGACCTCACGGTATGCCTTCGGCCAAGTTGCCAACCTTCTTGTAGCGCTGACTCTCAGTGCTGTCGACGGAGACCGCAGTCGACCTCCGCCGGCTCGACCTGTCAGCTCGGTTAGGAGCCGATCAGCAAGCTCTTCATCGCCGCTGCCGACTCTGCGCCGACGAGCCGGTCGAGGAGACTCCAGACGGGATTTGTGCGCGGCGAGAACATGGCCTCGCGATTGCGCAGATCGCGCTGCGGAAGGTCTTGCCAGGCGACAGATGCGACGACGTCATCGCCGACGCCGTTCGCCGCGAGTTCGAGCCAACGGTCGACATAGGTGTCGACGATGCTTCCGAGCTTCTTCAAGTCGGCCGGCTGCACGATGGCCGCGACCATCCAGGGGGATCGGATCGAGAGTTGCATCGGGCCGAGCGAGGGAACGGGCATCACACCTGGCTGAGCGAGTGCCTGCGCTCGGGGCTCGGTCAGCGGCCCGTAGACCGCCTCGGCGTAGTCGATGTTCGCGCCCAGATCGACGCGCGGAACCAGATCGAGACCGAAGTGGAACGTGCCCTCGGTGTTGGGCGAGATCGCGGTGTCGAGGAACAGGTGCGGCACCGGGCTGTCTGACGCGGTGTACGCGTACACCTGGTGGGTGTCCATGCCGAAGTCATCGATGGCGAGTTTGCTGTAGACCACTCGGATTCCATCCGCGCGAGTGAACACCCGGAACTCCCCGATGCGTTGACCATCGAGTGGTCCGCCCACGCCGTGGAGCGGCAGCTCGGCGTCGCCATCGGCACCGGTCTGCTCGGTGAGCCCGAGCGCTGTGGTGATGCGTTCAAGTGTGGCGAGCACCATCTCTCGGCCGGTTCGATCGATCTGAGGCTTCTCGCGCACCGGCGCTTGAGCATCGGCTGCCGGCATTGTCTCGACGACGGTGTGGGTCAGCTGGAAGCCGGTGGTGAGCAAGGCCTCCACCGAGACAGGCTTGCTGGGTGCGTGGAGCTCGTTGCGGTACTCCAGAGGCGGCAGGTCATCGAGTGCGCACAGCGCGTCGAAGAAGGGCTTCATCGCTGGCGGAACCTCGGGGTGGGTCAGGTTGAAGGTGCCGACGGTGTTGTGGTCGATGGCATACTTGACCGCGTCGACGACGTCGAGCATGTGTACGCGGTAGAAGAGCGCTTCGTCGTGGAACGGCACCGAACCGCCGAGCACCTGATGCGCCATTCGGAGCTTGTCGGCGATGGGCGGATCCTCACCACCTGTGATGTCGGCGCAGCGGAAGATGGTGGTGCGAGCGCCTGCGGCGTTGCGGTAGGTGCGCTCGGCTTCCTGGAACATCGCCGGGCTCGGGTCATCGCTCGTGCTCAACGGGGAGCTCTCGTCGATCACGTCGAGGTGGTTGGCGGCATCGCCGTACACCGAGAGTGACGACAACATGATGAGGTGCGGTTCACCGGGTACCGAGGCCACCGACTCGGCCGTCTCAACCAACACCTGGCGGTAGGTGCGCTGGCGCTGCTCGACAGTCATGGCCTGGGCGGCCGCCGGACCGGCCGCAACCACGATCGCGTCAGCCCCCTGAGCTGCGGCGCGCATCTTCTCGGTGTCTGAACCAGTCAGCACGACTACCTCGTCACATACGTCGCTCAGTGCTGCGACCTTTGCGGGCGTGGTCGTCGTGCCGACCACGGTGTGGCCATCGGCGCGAAGCTGGCGGGCGAGCTCTTTTCCGACGAGGCCGCAGCCCACGATGAGAATGCGCATGTTCGATGTCACCTTCTGTTGGTCCCATGAACGGCTGAGGCTAGGTCGCCATCGACTATTGGTCAAGTTGCCTGACTAAATTTTATGGGTACATGGTGGTGCGTTCGCCCTCGTTGCTACCAACGGTCCTGAGCACCCTGAGGAAGGCTGCGGCGTCGCGGGCACCGACCTCATCGGCGAGTTCGTGTTCGAAGATCGCCAGCGCCTTATCCAGCGAGCCGGCCACGCCTGCTCCCCGCGGGGTCATCGTCACGATCCAGGCACGCGCATCGGATGGATCGACAACTCGCTCGATCAGCCCCTGCATCTCGAGTTCGTCGATCATCGGGCCCAGTCCCTGCTTGGTGACCAGGGCGCGCGAGGCCAGATCGGTCTGACGGATGCCGACCGCAGGGATCAACTGGAGGATCCGAATCCGGCGCATCCCCAGGGCGCGCGCCTCCTCGGAGAGCAGCGGCTCAATCTCGCGCACGATCCGTCCCTGGGCGGCTTCGAGCCAGCGCAGGATGTGGTCGGGAAGGGAGGGCGTTCCCTCCGACGATCCAGTGGTCATGGGTCTTGACACCATCCAATACTCACGTCAAGGTACGAATAGTCAAGTGAGTGTACGAACTCGTACGTAGTGCTGACCATCTTAGGCGAGGAGCGGGAATGACCGAGCGTTGGGCAATGAAGCTGTCGATCGACAAGTTGGAGCAGATCGCCGCCCGCACCGCCGTCACCGAGATCCGCGGTGACGATGGTGGACCCTTCCGCCGTGTCATCTCGGCGATCGATGGTTCGGAGATCGGAGAGTCGCGCGTCCTGGTAGGAGACGGAGTGGTGAGCAAGGTCGTGTATCACGCGATCACTCATCCGATGATCGGCTTGGACAGCCACATGATTTTCGCCTTCACCGCTGAGGATTCTCCGGTGCCGCACTGGACGTTCGACTCGGTCGTGGCCGGTGGCATCTACGCCTTCCATCTTGACCTCATTCCCCGTCTCGATCTCGGTGCCAACCTCGGCTATATGGATGGCACGTACGGCCCTGTCACCGCAGCATTCGAGGCTGGCAATCAGCATCCTGGTCTGTCGCAGGCCGCAATCGGACCGCGACAGCGTGCGGTGATGTCGCCGTGGATGCTGGCGTATCGAGTGGAAGAGAAGGAGTACCCCGGCATCGACGTTCACGTGCAGGGCTACCTCGACGCGTGGTTCGCGATGGTCGAAGGGAACGTGCCTCCGGAGGTCGTCGACGCTGCTGACCCCGCTTTGCTGGCTGCTCGCGACCGTGCCAATCGCGGGATGATTTTCAATCGCGACGTTGACGACGTGTGGAACCAGATCACGCCGCTCATCGGCATGGAGCAGTCCGAGCAACTCCGGCTCGATCTCGCCACCAACGCCGTCTAAGTCGCCCAACCGAATCGGCGACAGACACCCCTTTGGTCCTCGTTTCACCACGCGCTCTGTGCTACTCCTGACCTACGCCGTCGACGGAGGAGCCCGAATGTTCATGGAACGATCTGTGCGCCGCCCCCAGCGCAGGATGGCCGCGGCCGTTGTCGCTGTCATCGGACTGGCGTTCGTGCTGTCCGGGTGCATCAATCGCACGGCCGAGCTCTCGATCAACAGCGACGGCGCCTTCTCGGGCACCGAGCGCATCGAGATCAGCAAGCAGGTGGCCTCGTTGCTGGGCATCACGAGCCTGGACGCACTCAAGAGCGGTGCTGCCTCGGGACTGCAGGGCACAGCTGATCCTGCGGACGAATGCCCCGACATTTCCTACGGAGAGACGGATACGGCGTACACCGTCATCTGCAAGTTCGACAACACTCAACGAACGAGCGGCGATGTCACGGCTGAGCGCTCGGGCGACACCATCGCCTTCGCCTTCACCCAGGACGGTTCCGGCACGAACACCCCGGACACCTCAGGGATGCCGGCCGGCGAGGTGGGCGTTCTGGACTTCACGATCTCCTTCCCAGGGGCCGTTCAGACGATCACGGGCACCAGCGCCTCGAAGGTGACGAAGGTCGACGACAACACCGTGCAGATCAAGGGCACGGCCACCGAGCAGATCGACGTCGCCGTCACCAGCTCGATCGATTCCGGCATCAGCCTGAATCTGGCTGGCGACGAGAGTTCCGGCCTTCCAGCGTTGATCTTCATCGTCATCGGTGTGGTCGTCCTGATCGTGCTCGGGCTCGTCATCGCCTTGCTCCTGCGGGCTCGTGGCAAGCCGGCGCCCGTCGGGTCCGCCGCCTACCCAGGCCCAGCCACGGCCGGCGCCACCGATCCGAGCGCGATGAGCCCCCATCAGGCGTTCATGCCCACGGAGCAGGCTTCCGCTTCGGCCCAGGGGGTGGCTCCCACGGCACCCGCCGGTTGGTACCCCGATCCCGAGGGTGCCCCCGGTGCTCCGCAGCGTTATTGGGACGGCTCGGCGTGGTCAGCACCAACGGCTCCGCCTCCGCCGGCACCACCCGCACCCCCGGCGCCCCCTCAGCAGTAGCGGCACCGCGGTTCGTTGCCGAGGGGCCAGGCCTCACGTCTTCCGGCGTTGGAGTGTGACGACCGTGAAGGGCTGCTCGGCCTCCCACGGCGTTCGGTGGATTCGCCGCTCATGCGTGATGAGCGTGAATGCGTTGCCCATCGCTGCTACCAGAGCGTCGGCGTCGTATCGCTGAACGGCCAGGCCGCTGCACTGCTCGGGTCCGTCCAGGGCGAACGTGGCGATCACGGCGAACCCGCCGGGGTTCAGATTGGCCATCACAGATGTGCGATACGCGGCCACGTCTGTGGGGTCGGTGAGGAAGTGCAGCACGGCGCGGTCGTGCCACAGGTCGAAGCCGATGGCGCTGCGATACGTGCGCACATCTGCCGAGATGAATTCGACGTGATCCTGCGCGCTTTCCTGGTCTGGGCGCTTGGCCAAGCGATTCCGGACGTTCGCGAGGGCGGGTTCGGCCAGATCGAGCACGCTCATATGGGTGTACCCGCGGTCGAGCATCGCGTCGACCAGCAGCGAGGACCCGGCGCCAACGTCGATGATCCGGGCTTCGACATCGGGCGACACAGCCTCGATGAGTTCGATCCACAGGTCGGACTTGGCCTGCCACCAACTGACGTCATCGACCTTCTTGGTCGCATGTACCTGGGTCCAGTGGTCGTGGGAGGGCCCGTTCGAGGTCTTACTGGGGCCGGGCTCCATGGTGTCCTCTCGTAGGAGGGATGTGCCGCATCGATCGTGCCCGAAATGTCCCGCTCGTCCGATTCGGATCCGCTGGTGACAAAGGGTACTCCGACATCGGAGAAGTTAATACGAAAAGGCAGTTGCTACTGCGAAGTCGCATAACATAGAACGATGCCGTAGTATCAGAGGATGGCGAAGAAGGAAAAAAGCGGCAAATCGGGCAAGAAGGTACAGAAATCCGGACTCCAAACGGGTGAACGCGCCCCAGGCTCCCCGAAAGCGATCGGCCAGTCCAAGCGAAAGGCTCAGGAGCCCACGCCTGGCCTGATCAGCCCCCGTCGTCGCCAGCGAGCCGGCGAGGCTCCGCTCCCGACGCCAGCGGCCGCCCCCATCGTGACCCCGGACCCGCTAGTGGCGTCCGCACGGACCCCCGCGACCCCCTCGAGCGCGCCGACGACGGCGTTGATCACCTCATTGGCCGCCCTGGCCAACCGCAGCGGCCTTCTGGTCGATGCTCGGATCAGGGCCTCGGGTCTGCGCGGCGCCGAACTGTCCGTGTACGCGCTGCTGGCCGCGGGCCAGAAGCTCACACCCGGCGACGTTGTCGAGGCGACCGGCCTGGCCGCGACCACGATCTCCTCACTCATCAGGCGAGCTGAGTCGCGTGGCGATCTTGAGCGCACGCCGAATCCGCGAGATGCCCGCTCGTCGTTCCTGGTGCTCACCGACACCGGGCGCTTCCGCTACACCGAGGCGTTGGTGTACCTGGATCCCCTGGTTCGTGACCTCAAGCTCGCCGGGGTGCCGACCGGAACCCAGGTGGTCTCGGCGCTGGGACTGCTGCGCCGGTGGGTCGACGCCATGGGCGCCGCCGATCCCCGCATCTGAAGGCGGATGGAGACGCCGCGCGAGAGGCACCGGGGCGTCGGTATGTTGGCAAACCCGCGCATGGCTGAGTTCCCGCTGCGCCCCAACGCCACCTGAGGAGAATCCGTGAACGCCTTCGTGCAGGGCCACGAAGTCATCCCGATGCTTATCGGTGGACGCCGCGTCGTGGCTTCGGACGGCGGCGTGATCGACGTACTCAATCCGGCGACAGGTCAGGTGATCGCGCAGGTTCCCGCGGCCACGCGCGAAGACGTCAACGCTGCCTACGACGCAGCGGCTGGGGCCTTCTCCGCTTGGTCCACCGCGCACCCCACCGAGCGCGCACGTGCATTGCGTCACCTGGCTGATCTGGTGGATGGGCACGCCGATGAATTGGCCGAGCTCGACGTGATGGACAACGGCAGTCCCATCAAAGAGATGCGTAAGGACGTCGACATCGCGTCGGCGCAGCTGCGCTACTTCGCAGGGCTCGTGCTGCAACTGCGCGGTGAGACGATCCCCACCGGCGACGGTCGGCTGAACTACACGCTTCGCCAGCCGTTCGGCGTGGTTGCGCGAATCGTCCCTTTCAACCACCCGCTGATGTTTGCCGCGGGAAAGATCGCGGCCCCGCTCGCGGCCGGCAACACGGTCATCATGAAACCGAGCGAGCACACGAGTCTGTCGGCGTTGCGGTTGGCCGATCTGATCTCGGAGGCCTTGCCGCCGGGAGTGATGAACATGGTCACCGGGTGGGGCCACACGGCCGGCGACGCATTGGTGTCGCATCCCGGCATCCGGCGCCTGGCCTTCATCGGTGCCGAAACCACGGGCCGAGCCATTGTGGCTCGCGCGATGGGGGTGAACGTCAAGCACGTGAGCCTGGAACTCGGTGGCAAGAATCCGCTGCTCGTGTTCCCCGACGCTGATCTTGACCTCGCGGTCGACGGCGCCATCCGTGGAATGAACTTCACGTGGCAAGGCCAGTCGTGCGGGTCGACCTCGCGGGTCTTCGTTGATCGCGAGATTCACGACGAGTTTCTCGATCGGCTGGTGGCCGCGGTCGAGCCTTTGAAGCAGGGCATGCCGGATGACTGGACCACCGAAACCGGTTCGATGATCAACCGCACGCAGTTCGACAAGGTGCTGCACTACGTCGCGCTGGGTCAGCAAGAGGGTTCGCGGCTGGTCATGGGAGGTGAACACCGCACAGAAGGTGATCTGGCGAACGGGCTGTTCGTCAGCCCCGCGGTCTTCGCCGACGTCGATCCCACCTCGAAGATGGCGCGTGAAGAGATCTTCGGACCGGTGATGGCGGTGATGCCGTTTTCCGGCTACGACGAAGGGCTCGCGCTCGCGAACGACACCGAACTCGGGCTCACGGCCAGCGTCTTCACTCGCGACCTGGGCACTGCGCACCGGTTCGCCCATGACGTCGAAGCCGGATTCGTCTGGGTGAATGACAGCTCGCGCCACTTCCTGGGTGCCCCCTTCGGTGGCTTCAAGAACAGCGGGCTGGGCCGCGAGGAAGACATCGAGGAGCTCGAGTCCTACACCCAGGTGAAGAACGTCAACGTTCTGTATGCGCCGTGACCCGTCGGATCTCGGAGTTCTTCTACGGCCTCCCGCGAGGGTGGATGGCTCTGGTGTCGACGGTCATCTTCTTCGTCTTCACAGCGACCGTTCTGCCGGCGCAGGCTCGTAAGTCCGAGTCGTACGCAGCAGGCGGACCCACGCCCGACACCTCGTTGTTCTACAGCGCGAACGATCTGTACTCGTGGGCCGGCGCGTTCGGGGCCGACGGCCGCGACGCGTATGTCCAGGCCCGCTACACCTTTGATCTCGTCTGGCCGCTGGTCTACACCTTCCTTCTGGTGGCCGTGATCACCTGGCTGCTGGGAACGTTCCTCAAGCCAGGTGACAAGTGGCGCCGACTCAACCTGGTGCCGTTCGCCCCGCTGCTGTTCGACTTCGCGGAGAACATCTCGGCTTCGATCGTCATCGCGCGCTATCCGGCCACCACGCCTGTCCTGGCCGATGTGGTCACCGTTTTCACCACGGCCAAGTGGGTCACCCTCTCGGCCTCGTTTCTTCTGCTCGCATACATCGCCGTCGTCGCACTTGTGCGTCGCGGTAGGCGGAAGTCGCTCACAGTGAAGGAAGAGGCAATCTGATGGCCAAGGGTTACATCGTTGCGCGCGTGAGCGTCAGTGATCCCGATGCGTACATGGAATACATCCGCAACGCATCGGTGGCGATGAAGAAGTACGGGGCGACGATCCTTGCCGCCGGTGGGCGCTCCGAGGCGCTCGAGGGCGACAAGCGCGACCGCAACGTCATTCTGGAGTTCGAGAGCTTTGATCAGGCCAAGACCTACTTCAACTCGCCCGAATACCAATCCGCGCGGTTGCATCGTGCGGCTCCTGGTGTCAGCGTCGGTGAATTCGTGGTCATCGAGGGCGTTGACGCCGCGCACTAGGACTCATCACGTCGACCTACCGCAAGTGGCTCACAGCGAGGAAAGGAAACGGCAGGGATGGCGCAGCGCGATCGCGTGATCATCGTGGGTGGCGGGCCCGTGGGCTACACGACTGCCCTGATCCTTGCGCAGAAGGGCATCCCCTTCGTGCTGCTCGAGGCAGGCCACGCGGTGTTCGACGAGCCGCGGGCCGGCACGATCCATCCACCGACGCTCGAGCTCTATGCCTCCGTCGGTGCCATCGATCGCTTCCTGGATCGCGGCTTCCTGGTGCACAACTATCAGTACTACGACCGGACTCAAGGCCTCATTGCCGATTTCGAGCTCGGTGTGCTGAAGGACCAGACGGCCTATCCGTTCCGCTTGATGCTTGAGCAGCACAAGGTCTGTTACATCATGCAAGAGATGCTGGCTGAGCACGCCGACGCCGACGTCAGGCTCGACCACGAGGTGATCGAGGTTGCTCAGGACGCCGACGGCGTCGTGGTGATCGCCAGCACTCCGAGCGGCACTGAGCGGATCGATGGCCGCTATGTCATCGGGTGCGATGGTGGCCGCTCGCAAGTGCGCAAGTCGATGGACGTGGCCTTCGACGGGTTCACCTATCCCGAGCGCTTTCTGATTCTCAGCACGCCGTATGACTTCGGTCGGCACGGTTACGCGTTTACCAACTACATCGCAGATCCGGACGAGTGGTTCGCGCTCTTCAAGGTGCCGGGCATTGATGGAAGCGGGCTGTGGCGGGTTGTGTCACCCGTGGATCCCGCCGCACCGGAGGATCAGATCTTCGCCGACGCCGCGGTTCAGGCGCGCATGCAGCGATTCCGTCCGATGGACGGTGAGTACGACGTCGTGCACCGCAACATCTACAACGTGCATCAGCGGGTGGCGAGCAGCTATCGCGACGGCCGCATCCTCATCGCCGGTGATGCTGCGCACATCAACAACCCGCTCGGTGGCATGGGGATGAACTTCGGGATTCACGATGCGTTCAACCTGACCGAGAAGCTCGCACAGGTGTGGTTCGACGGCGACGCACCGGGCGAACCACTGTTGGATCTGTACGATCGCCAGAGGCGCACCGTCGCGCAGGAATACCTGCAGCGTCAGACGATTCAGAACAAGAACAACATCGGCCAGAAGGATCCGGTTGAGCGCGAGAAGTTCTACCAAGGCATGCGCGACACCGTGGCCGATCCCGAGCGGCTGCTGCTCTACCTGCGTCGAGTCACCATGATGGAAGGGTTTGAGCGCGCCGCCTCCATCACCTGACCTGCACCGCCCTCGTTGCCCCTGCCAGACCATTCGTTAGGAACCACGATGAAGATCGCCATCCCCGACCTGATCTCGAACTCCTACTTCCCGGCCATCGCTGCGGTCGAGCTTGGCTTCTTCAAGGCCGAGGGGCTCGACATGGAGCTCGAGGCGATCTTCCCCGTCGACCACACTCTCGAAGTCCTGCGCGATGGGGGCATCGACTTCGTCGGCGGCTCGGCGCACAGCGTTCCCTTCGCCTTCCCGGGTTGGAAGGGCGGCAAGCTGATCGGCGCGCTCGCCCAGAACATGTACTGGTTCCTGGTTCTGCGTAGCGACCTCGGGGCCAAGAAGGGTGAGATCGAAGCGGTGAAGGGCCTCACGCTCGGGGCCGCTCCACTGGTCGAACTGGGCTTGCGACGACTGCTCATCGAATCCGACATCGACATCGAGCGCGATGGCGTCACGATCGGCCCGGTGCCCGGTGCGTTCCTTGGTGAGAACAAGAACTTCGGCGTTGCGGCGGCCAAGGCGCTTGAGGCCGGCTTGATCGACGGCTTCTGGGCCAACGGTATGGGCGCAGAGGTGGCGGTCCGATCCGGTGCCGGCACCTTGGTGATCGACGCCCGCCGAGGGGATGGTCCGCCCGGAGCGATCAACTACACGATGTCCTCGCTCATCACCTCCGAAGCCGTCATCCAGCGCGACCCCGAGTCGGTGGCCGCTGCCGTCCGCGCGCTGGTCAAGACCCAGCAAGCGTTGAAGGCCGACGTGAGCTTGGCCACCAAGGTGGGAGAGAAGTGGTTCCCCGAGCTGGAGGCCTCGCTGATCGCCGATGTAGTCGAGCGCGACCTGCCCTATTACGACGCATCGATCTCCCGCGAGTTTGTCGACGGTATGCAGCAGTTCCAGCGCAACATGGGTCTGCTCGATGGGCCGGTGGCCTACGAGGATGTCGTGGCCACCCAGTTCGCTCCGCGTTGGACGCCCTGACCGCACAGACGTGAGGAGCGGGGAGTGAGCGCGTGCTGATCTGGGTGACGATCGTCACCCTGTTGCTGGCTCTCGCCCTCATCGGTCGTTGGTTCTTTAGCTCGCCCGATCAACTCGGGCGTCGTCGACGATTCCCGTCCATCGCCGTTCCGGTGCTCCTCGTGGTGGGTGCCGCGACCGGGTGGGTCAACTATTCGCACCACAGGCTTGAGCAGGAGCTCTCAGCGGTCGCAACGCAGCTCGTGGGCAAGCCGGTGTCGGTGCACTGCCAGTCCTTTGGCGAGTCCTTCCTGGATGCAGGTGCCGAGGCCGGCTACGTCGTGTTCAGCGCCGATGGGATCCCCGAACCCAAGACCTTGATCAAGCGCGATACCTGCAACAAGTTGCGAGCCTTCCGCTCATCGAGTGGAGATGCTGCGCCCGATGCCCAGGTGGCGGCGGTGCACGTACTGACACATGAAGCAATGCACATGCGCGGCGAGATCTCCGAACCTGCAGCCGAGTGCGAGGCGATGCAGCGCAACGCTGTGACCGCACGGCTCCTGGGGGCCGAACCGCAGGCTGCGGTCCAGCTCGCTCGGCGGTACTGGGTCGAGATCTATCCGAAGATGCCCTCCGACTATCAGTCGGCCGATTGCGGTCCCGGCCAGCGGATGGATGAGTCTCTTCCTGACGCTCCGTGGGCCAAGGTTCAGTGAGGAGCGCACTCGGGCGCCGTGGTTATGCTGACCGGCGCCCGTCCATGACCCACTTTCGCCCAGCATGTTCTGTCCGCCGCCGAGTCCCTCGAGGAATGCCATGAGCCAGGCCCCCGTCGTCGTTCGCCACACCTCCGGTGCCCGTCCTGCTGCCGGCGAGGTTCGCGTCGTCGCACTGCAGTACGGCGTCACGACGAATGTCGAGGAGAACCTTGCTAAGGCTTTGGCCATGATCGATCTGGCGGCAGCTGAGAGCCCCGACGTCGTGCTCACGGTCGAGTTCGCCAACCACGTGTCGTGGTACGACGATCGCGATCAGGTACTGGCCGCCGCCATCACGTTGGATGGCCCCTGGATCGCGCAGGTGGGCGCCAAGGCCAAGGAGCACGGTTTCTGGATCATGCTCAACGGCATCGTGCGTCGCGAAGGCGAACGGGTCACGGGGAGCAACCTGCTCTTCAACCCGCAGGGCGAACTGGTCTCGCAGAGCAGCAAGCAAGTACTCATGGGCTCCGAGCGGTTGCACTTTGATGCTGGTGACGAGATCACCCCGCTCGCGCAGACGCCGTTCGGTCTGACCGGCATGTACTCATGCATGGACGGCGTCATCAACGAAACGCCGCGATCCTTGGCGGTGCGTGGCGCCCGCGTGCTCCTGAACTCGATCAACTCCTTCGCCCCCGATGAGGCCAGCCTCCACGTTCCGGTGCGTGCCGCCGAGAACAAGGTGTGGGTCGTGTCGGCCAACAAGGTCGACTACCTGGTGCCTGATGGTCCGCGGCAGAAGGTCGCCGCTGCGTTGATGGCGGATGAGGAAACGCTTCGCGGTTCCGGCGAATCGATGGTCGTAGCGCCCGATGGTCGGATCGTCGCCGTCGCCCCGCGCGTTGGCGATGCGATCCTGGTGGTCGACCTTGACCCCTCGGAGGCCGACGACAAGTCGCGCCCCGATGGCACCGACATCATGGCGATGCGACGTCCCGAGATCTACGCACCGATCGCGGCTGCGCCCACCGGACGAACCCACCCTGCCGGTACGGCCTCTCTGTCATCGGCCGTGCTGCAGACCGCTGCTGACGGTGAGGCTGCGATCGCCGAGGCAGCTGCATTGGCGCGCGAGGCGGCTGACAATGGCGTGCAGCTCCTTGTCCTTCCTGAACTGTTCTGCTTCGACGGTGGGCTCGTGGGCGACCTCGACGCCGCTGCTGCGACGGGGCGCTCGGACGCTGCGATTGCGGCCCTTCAGGAAGCCGTCAGCGGCACGGATGCGGTGGTCGTCACCTCGCTGGCGATCGACGGCACCCATGCGGGTGTCGTGATCGGCTCCGTCGGTGTGCTGGCTCGCCAGCCGCAACTGCATCGCATCGAGCGCCACAGCGGATGGGTGAGGACGCTCGGCAACGCGATAGAGGTGCTTCAGCTTCCGTGGGGTCGCTTGGCCGTGATCGTCGGCGACGATTCGATCGTGCCGGAGGCCTTCCGGCTGGCCGCACTTCAGGATGCCGATGTCGTGGCCGTTCCACTGGACGTTCAGGAGAAGTGGGAGCTCGAGACCGGGCTCAGAGAGCGCGCCGCGGAGAATCGCGTCAATCTGGTGGCGGCTTCGCGCGCCAGCATCGGCGGCGGCTCGTACGCCGTGCCGTTGGTCGATTTCGGTATGTGGCGTGCGGACCGCAAGGAGCGCTTCGACGGTGTGATCTCATGCCCCGAGGTCGTGAAGATCGCTCCGGGCGCCGGCGTCAGCGTTGTCGAACTGCACCCTTCCGAAGCCAGCAACCGCATGGTGACGCGGGACACGGACCTGGTCGATGGTCGCCCGTGGCAACTCCTGGCTCCGCTCGTCACTGCGCTGTAAGGCGCGCGGGTCAGGCCTGCTGCAACTGTGACCGCATGGTCGTTGCTGCGTCGGGGCCGATCATCGAATCAACGCGACCCCATACGGGATCGATGTGCGGGCTAAAGAGGTTGAGCCGCACCTGCGCATCGCGAGTTGCCAGATCTGTATCGGCCAGCGAGGCTTCGACGTCTGTGCTGAGGCCGCTGCCCAGTATGCGGAGCCAGTGATCGGCGTAGGCGCGCACCGTTGCTCCGATTGCGTGGAAGGCCGGCTCATCGGCCAGGTTCACCAGCATCCAGGGCGACATCATCGCGAACTGGCGCCGCGTCGTGCGCGTTGGCGAGAGGCCGGGCAGTGCCCCGCCTGATGTGTAGGCCTTAGTAAGCGGCCCGAACACCTCATCCATGTACGCCACGTGCGTGGCGAGTTCGACCCTCGGCAACATGTCGAGGTGGAACGCATAACCGCCATTGCCGTGGTCGGAGCAGTCGAGCGTGAAGTGCGGCAGTCCGCCAGGCGGTTCGGCGAACGCGAAGATCATGCAGGTGGTGACCTCGCGAGCCGGAACCACAAGCTTGGTCCAGACGATCTTCTGCACCAAGCCGCCGGTGAACAGACGCATGGTTCCGCTGGGGCTCTCCTTGTCGGTGGCGGCCAGCAGAAGCGGTCCGCCGTCCTGCCCGTGCACCTCGGTGGCTCCGGTGGCCTCGATCAGGTGGTGCAGTGTGGTTTCAGACAGGTTCAACGACAAGCTCACGGTCGGCTCCATGGGGCGGGGGTTTGGCGTCGCACACTAGCGGCGCTGGTGTGTGACGGCGCTCGGGCGAGGAGCAGGTGGCGCCCCTAGACTCGCCCGACCGTGATCGCCACGATCTGATCGTCTTGACCTGAGGGATGACCCGTTCATGACCCAGCAACTGGTCCATAGCTTCCACCGGGCCACGCGGATCGACGGAGCTCCCGAGCCCTACGACACAGCTCACGTGACGATCTACTACCCCGCAGGCGAGGGCGACAGGGTGGACGCGGTGGGTACTCGGCCCGTCGCTATCACGTTCGGACGGCTACCCGTGGTGATCCTGCTGCCAGGGATGAACACCGACCTCACGTACTACCGCTGGCTCGCGATCGACCTGGCCCGTCGCGGTTTCGCGGTCCTGTCGAGTTCGTTGGTGTCAGAGGTGCCACCGAACACCTATGGCATCACGCCCGGCGTCGATGTGAGCGCCATCAAGCCCGACACCTTCGGCACCAAGCCGGTGGGGCGTGCTTTGGCCGCCTTGCTGCGGATGGCTGCCGCTTTGGATGCCGAGGGTCCGCTGGCTGGTGCGCTCGATGTGCACAACGTTGCACTGGTGGGCCATTCCGCAGGCGGGACCGTTGCACTCGAAAGCGCCAGCGCTGCGTTTTTCCCGCAGGTGAAGGCGGTCGTCAGCTACGCCAGTCACACGATGGCGTCCACCGTCTTCGGGTGGCCCGTCGGCACGGTGCTGCCCCTTAGCGGTGACGCCGCCGTCATGCTGTTCAGCGGCACGAAGGACGGCCTCGTGGCTGCGAGTGCTCGTTGGTACGGAGAGGAGGGCGAGCGGGTCGATCCCATCGCCCGAACCTTCGAGACATTGCCGGCCACCGAGCGATCGGCGGGATCATGGCTCCTGGAGATCGAGGGCGCGAACCACTTCTCGGTGCTTCAGCCGCAGGACGGTCTCTGGCCTCGCGCCGACGAGGATTGGGAGGCCACGCTCTCGGCCGAAGAGGCCGAGGACTTCATGGGCGAGGCGATCGGTCTCTTCCTCCAACAGCATCTTCGCGCCGACGAATCCGCCGCTGCACCTTTGGCTGCGCTCATCGCCGCAACAACGTTCGTGACCGCACAGTCCCGCTGACCAGTGCCACCGCTTCGGAGGTAGTCGTGACCGCACCAGCCGCGCCCCTGCTACAAACCCGCGTGAGCACCTTGGTTGGTGCTGACGGAACCCTCGCGATCTACGAGGCCGCCCCCGCCGAGCCGGTAGCCGCAGTGGTGATCCTTCACGAGGCGTTCGGAGTCACCGACCACATCACCGACGTCACGCGTCGCGCTGCGGACGCCGGATACCACGCGATCGCTCCCGACCTCTTCCACCGTGCTCCCGCCGGGGTCGCGCCTTACGGCGATCTGCAGGCCGCTGCCCGCAACTTCGGTGGCCTCACCGACGCGGGCATTCTGGCTGACGTCGACGCCTGCTTGACCCACCTCGATGCGCAGGGCTTCGCTGCCGACAAGGTCGGGATCATCGGCTTCTGCTTTGGCGGCCGGGCGGCCTTCCTCGTGGCGGCCGAGCGCAGCATCGGAGCTGCCGCCACTCTCTATGGCGGAGGCATCGTCACCGCGTCGAAGTTCTTGCCGTTCCCCGCGCTCACCGACTCGATTGCCACGATGCGCACGCCGTGGATCGGTCTGTACGGAGAAACCGATATGGGGATTCCGCAGGACGAGGTGGATGCTCTGGAGGCGGCACTTGCGGCCTCACCGGTGGAGCACCGCATCCTTCGGTACGCCGGTGCGGGGCATGCTTTCCACAACGATGTGCTGCCGTCGTATCACGCAGCGGCTGCGAAGGCGGCGTGGGCCGAATCGATCGCGTGGCTCACGGCGCACGGCGTCGGCTGACTCCCACTGCGTCACTCCAGTAGCGGGCCGACGCGACTCCTGCTCAGATCGGTGTTGCCACGGATGCTGCCAATGAGCCGGCGATCGTCTCTGTCGTCAGTCGGTCGAGCACCGTGACCGCCTGCCACGACTGATCAGGGAGCGGTGGGCGCGGTGAGTAGACGGCCTTCTCGACGGCTTCGAATGCGCGCGTGACCTCGTCGGTGTCATTGAAGAGGGTGCGCAGCATGGCTGGCGTCGTCCCATCGGGCAGGGGTGGCCCTGCCGCATCAACGGCCTGACGGAGCCTGGCGTACGCGGCCACCACTTCATGTCGATACGCGATCGGTGTCTTGGTGATCTGCGTGGGTCGACGCCGTCGAATCCACCAGCCACCCAGCAGAAGCGCCACGGTGACGACAAGGACGAAGGCCAACTGACGTCGGCCGTCCGGGCTCATAAGTAGGGCGGCAATCTGTTTCACGACGGCGCGCATGACACCGTCCCCACCCACCCGCTGGGCACCGGCGGTGGGATCAGAGGCCACCCAGCCAACGCCGGGAAACCACACCTCCACCCACGCGTGAGCATCGGAGTTCAGCAGGGTGCGCCATTGTCCATCGCCTGGCTCGTTGCTGCTGAATCCTGTCGCCAAGCGTGCTGGGATTCCGGCGGCGCGCAGCAGCACCACCTCGGCCGAAGCGAACTGCTCGCAGAAGCCGCGACGCGAAACGAAGAGGAAGTCGTCCACGGCGTCGGCCCCAATGGCCGGCACCGGAGACTTGAGGTCGTAGAGGGCGGCTCCCCGGACGTGGTCTTCCACTCGTTTCATGGCGTCGTACCGCGTTGCCGCTCCGGTGGTCAGTCTGGCCGAGAGTGCGCGCGTGCGATCGGTCACCGTGTCGGGGAGCTGCAGATACTCGCGAGCCGTGGCATCGGCACCGCTCGCTGCTCGAAGCGCCGATGGAGTGTTGGTCGGTAGTGCGGAATCCACGACGTATGGCTCGGCGTTGGGGCTCGCGACGATGATGACGCCGAGCACATCGCGATAGATCTCAGAGCGGCTGGTGACGGCCACCAGAGAGGCAGGCGCGATCACAGGCGCGTCGCCACCCACGAGGGGGCGCACATCGAAGACCGACGTGCTGCTGCTCGGCAGTGCTGGATCTAGCCCGTTGGGTGGGATGACGGTGCGGCCGCCACCTTCGAGAACCACCTCGTCGAGGTAGGGCAACGACGACCACGAAGCGCCGTCGTACTGAACGAGGGTCGCTCCGCGCCACAGCGACGGGGAGTCGGCCTGCACCTGCGAGTACGGGGTATCGGGAAGCTCGCCGCGAATGCGAAGGTCCATGGTGCCGCTGCGGTAGGCGTCCAGGGTGCGTACCCCAGCCTGGTTGTTGTTCGTCTGCTGCGCAGCGAGTCTGCTGCGGGTCGAGGTTCCTGCCACCTGCGGCAGCAGCAGGAAGATGAGCAACCCGGCAAGAAGAGCGGCCACCACGGCGGTGAGCGTCGAGTAGGAGCCCTTGCGCACCCTGCGGCGCATCGCGGTCGATGAGGAACCGGCGTGCTCATCGGGCGTCATCAATCGGCCATCGGATTCGCTGTCGCGCTCGGCCATCACGAGCCCGGTGCTGATGATGATCCACCCCACCAGCAACGCCGGTGCGATCACAGGGCCGGGCGCTAAACCGGCCGCGAGCAGTTGCATCAGCGCGGCGAGCGCCAGGCTGACCAGCAGATCCCGTCGGGTGTCGGTCACCAGTGTGTGAAGCACGGTCAGTGCCGCGAGCATGGCGGCAAGGAGTTGTCCGATAAGGGTCGGGTCAACGCCCCCAGCACTCACCACGGAGAAGAGCCCGGCGGCCAGGATCGCCAACGTGCTCAGATGCTTGCGCACCTTCTGTGACGTCGGGGTTGGCCACACGGTGGTCCAGATCTGCGCCACGATCGTGAGCGCGGCGGCGCAGATGCTCACGACGGGTGCGATCAGACCTGCCGAGGTGAGGGCGACCAGGCCGCAGATGATGGCGAGAACGCTGGTGACGCGCATGGCCAGCATGCGTCGCCCTGGAGGCGTCGGAGGTGTCTGATCCGCGTTCGTCTGCGCATCGTTGGGCGGCGTGATGATCCTGGTGATGCCGACGCCCCGCGTCCGCGCAGCAGCGCTGATCGATTCCCACCAGGTGGGGCTGGCATCGCTGCCCGCAGCAACCAGCAACGATTCACCGGGCTTGACGGCATCCAACGCCCCACGGAGAGCAGGCTCGCCCACAGACGAACCACCGGAGGCCCGGGGCAGCAGGGCGAACCAGTCCAGAATCGCATCAGCATCACGGGTGTTGATCGTGGGCGGTGCGCTGGCGTTTGTGGTGAGCCGGACGCTGCCGCCATCGCGGAGCAGACTGATGGCCGTTGAGGCCGCGGTGCCGATCATCGTGTCGTCGGTAGCTGATCCAACACGTACGAACAGCGTGGCCTGGCGGCCTTGCGGCTCCTCGGGTTCCACCACGACGAGCGAGCCTTGGCGAGCGGTGGCCCGCCAGTGGATGCGTCGGCGGTCATCGCCATGGCGCCATTCGCGAACTCCGTGAACATCGGCCCCGCTGCGAGCGCGCCGCGATGTGCTGATGTCGCCGTCGCCTGCGTGGGCCGGAGGCGTCACGGCGCGAACTGTGCGCGGCCTAGCCAGGGTCGTGGGTGGGGCGACGTCGAACGCGACCGCTTCGCTCCAGAGTCCGAAAACGCCATGGCGCCGGGCGAGGATTGACGCGGACGCTGGTCGACCGCGAAGGAGTACACGGATCGGCAGGCGCGTCGAGACCCTCGAAGGAATCCTGCCGCCCGGCATCGTGAGCGTCAGCGGTTCCCAGCCGGCAATGCTCACCAGCATCACGAGGGGCCGAGATGAGACGCGGGCGCTTTCGTCATAGGTCGCCGTGACCTCGACATCAATGACGTCGTCGACGCTGCATCGTTCGGGTGCGCTCCAACTCAGCCGCGGCTGCGCGGTCCGTCGGAGCAAGGGCGATGCGTCAACCACGATCAGGGCGAAGCAGGCTGCGCCGATCAACTGCAGCCACACGTTCTGAGTCAGGACGGCCAGCGCGAAGCCGATGACGGCGAGTCCGATGGCGCGTGATCCCACGGCGGTTGGTCGGAGGCGCCTCGAACTCGTCGACGGCAGGGGCGATGACGACATGGGGTGCCGAGCCTCAGCTCGTCAGCGGTACCGCGGTGCGGCGAACGATCTCAGCAACCACGGCCGACCGATCGCCGTCCTGGCCGTGCACCTCGTTCATCGTCAAGCGATGGGCCAGAACAGGCTCGGCCAGATCGTTGATGTCGTCGGGGAGCACGTAGGACCGCCCGTTCAACAGAGCGCGGGCCTGGGCACATCTCACCAGCGTGATCGCGGCCCGCGAGCTGGCTCCGCTGCGGATGCGGGGGTCGGTGCGCGTTGCGGCCACCAGGTGCAGGGCGTGATCGAGGGCGGGATCGGCCACGTGCACGCTCCGTACCTGGCGTCGCAGTGCGTTCAAGGATTCGGCAGCGATCACAGGGTTGAGGTCATCGACTGTGGCGCGCACCAGTTGGTCTCGCATCACGGCGCGCTCCTGGTCGTGGGCCAGCGGCACCATCTGGATGCGCACCGCAAAGCGGTCGAGCTGTCCCTCCGGCAGTGGGTAGGCGCCATGCTGTTCGGTGGGATTCTGCGTTGCAATGACGACGAACGGCTCGGGCAGCGCGTAGCGGACGCCGTCGACCGTGACGGCGTGCTCCTCCATGGCCTCGAGGAAGGCCGACTGCGTACGGGCCGGGGTGCGGTTCAGTTCGTCGACCAGGACGACGTTGGCGAAGACCGGGCCGGGAATGAAGCTGAAGCGATGCTGATCCGGATCCCAGATGCTGCTTCCGGTGATGTCAGAGGGCAGGAGATCGGCGGTGGCCTGGATCCGGCGGAAATCGGCGCCGATCGACCGTGCGAAGGCGCGAGCCATGGTCGTCTTGCCCGAGCCAGGCAGGTCTTCGATCAGGACGTGACCACCGGCCAGGATGGCAGTGGCCACCAGGCCGACCGCTCGATCCTGACCGCGAATGACCCGTTGGACGTTCTCGATCAGGCCACGCCCGGCGGCACTCGCTGCTGCTCCCGCCTCGGCAGCGGGATCGCTCACGGGTTCGGGGTCCACGAGGGTCCCCTGGGCGGCACCCAGCGGCGGACTGATCGTCATGCGGCTCCTCGATGCGCGCGGGAGTTATCCCCCTGGCGTCATCGGCGTGCCTGGCGTGGATCTGTAGGCGCCCGTTCCCTCCTGATTGGTCCGGTGCCAGAGAGCCGTGAGGTGCGGGCAAGGCTGACCTAGAGGTCGATCACGGCCGACGCCCCGCCTCGCCGGGGATCTCCGGCCGCCTGCAGGCGGCCGAGGGCATCGCGGTGCACCACGTTGGCGCCCCCGAAGTAGAGATCGCGTGCGGGCCACTCGTTGACCGGCCAGGTGCCGGCCACCGGTTGAAGCCGCTCGGAGGAGATGCCTGGCTCGGCCTGCACCACGCCGTCGTCAGCGAGGTGAAACCGTGGCGCGTCCACGGATACGGCCGCATCGTCGCCGGCCAGGAGGCTGCACGCCACCTGGACGATCGCGCTGCGGATGCGTTCGCTCCCGCCGCTTCCCACCGCCGCCGACGAACCGTCCGGCCACGCCAGGATGCTTGGCGCCATCATCGAGGCGATCCTCGTTCCGGGCTCTGTGCGATGGAAGCCGTGAGGGTGCAGATCGGCCTCACCCATCATGTTGTTCAGTTGGATGCCGGTGCCGGGAATCATCACGCCCGAACACGATCCGTTCGACGTGGTCATCGAGACGATGCCGCCATCGCCATCGATGATGCTGATCTGTGTTGTGCCACGCACGCTCGTCGGCGCGTTGTCGGTATGCCGCTTGCCGTTGGCCGTCGCTCGCGCCAGCGCTTGGAGCATCGGCACGGCATCAGGTTGTTCGCCGGTCGGGCGGCCGTTGAAGGCCCCAGTCAACGCCTCTCCCACGATCATGCCGCCGAAAGATGGTGATGGGTTGGTCAACACGGATGCATCGCTGAGCTCAAACCCGAGCGGTTCGCGTTCGATTGCGCGATAAGCAGCAAGGTCCTCAGCAGTGATCAGGCCCTCGTTGCGCTCCATCGCCTCGACGAGCCGTTTCTGCCAGCCAGGGGCAGGGTCGCCCGGCTCTGCATCGGCCAGTTCGTCGAGGAAGCCGGCGTAGAGGTGGTTGGTCGCCAGGTCGCCATTGCCCGAGGCGTTCGCGTAGGTGCCGAACACGTTGGCGGCTTCGGGCGTCGAGGTGATGATGCTCATCAGCAGAGTCAGGATCGATGCCTGCGCCTGGGAGAGCAGGAAGCCGTCGCGGGCGAGCTCGATCGCCGGCTCGACGACGTCCTGCAGCGGGATCCGACCGAGGCGGGCGTGCGCGTGCAGATACCCGGTGAGCACGCCGGGCACGGCCACGGACCCGTAGCCGCAGTGAAAGGTCTGTGTTGTTCCGGCAAACCGCAGCGTGATCGGTTCGAAGTGTGGCGCTGCCAATGCGGAATCGGCCAGTCCGCGCCCAGGGGCATCAACGAAGAAGTCGAAGAGACGGCTCGCACCAGTGGCGTCGCGATGAAGGAGGAATCCACCGCCACCCAGACTGGTCAGGCATGGCTCGGTGACGGCCGCCGCGAAACCTGCGGCCACTGCAGCGTCGATCGCGTTGCCGCCCGCACGAAGGACGCGCACCGCGGCATCCACGGTGTGCTGATCGCCGGCGGCGACTGCGGCCTGTTGCCTCACCAGCGAGAGCGTACTGACGCGAGGCTCGCCGGGGTTGCCCGTCACCTCGGCGCCATGACGCGCATCGCACTAGCCTCGCGATCATGGCCAAGGATCCGGTGAGTGATTCCGCGCAGATCATCGACACGGTTCGCGAGGGCTATGCCTTCAGCGGTCAGGCATTGGATCTCGGTGCTCTGGTGACTGAAGGCACAGCGCATTCTGAGGTACCGGTGCGCATCCCGCTGTCGATGCTCACCCGCCATGGCCTGGTGGCGGGTGCGACCGGTACCGGCAAGACCAAGACGCTCCAACTGATCGCGGAGCAACTGAGCGCGCAGGGCGTCCCGGTGTTCCTGGCCGACATCAAGGGCGATCTGTCCGGCATGGCCAGCGCCGGAGCACCATCCGACAAGACGGCAGCCCGAGCCACCGACGTGGGGCAGCAGTGGTCACCCACAGCCTTCCCCGCTGAGTTCTACAACCTGGGCGGGATCGGCAACGGTCAGCCGATCCGGGTGACGCTCACCTCGTTCGGACCGCTGCTGCTCTCGAAGGTCCTGGATCTGAACGAGACGCAGGAATCCTCGCTCACGCTGATGTTTCACTGGGCCGACCAGCAGGGTCTGCCGTTGCTCGATCTCAAGGATCTGCGGTCGGTGATCCAGTACCTCACGAGCGATGCCGGCAAGGCGGCCCTCGAGGGCGTCGGTGGAGTGTCGAAGCAGACCGCGGGGGTGATCCTCCGTGAGCTCGTCGCCTTCCAAGCGGCGGGAGCCGAGTCGTTCTTCGGTGAACCCGAGCTCGACACCGCGGATCTGATGCGGACCATGCCCGATGGCCGCGGCATCGTGAGCCTGCTCGACGTCTCGCAACTGCAGGATCGTCCTGCACTGTTCTCCACGTTCCTGATGTGGCTCCTGGCCGACCTGTTCGAGGATCTGCCTGAGATGGGTGATGTCGACAAGCCCAAGCTGGTCTTCTTCTTCGACGAGGCCCACCTGCTGTTCAACGGGGCGAGCAAGGCGTTTCTCCAAGCAGTGACGCAGACCGTGCGGCTGATCCGATCCAAGGGGGTGGGCATCTTCTTCGTCACTCAGACGCCCAAGGACGTGCCCTCTGACGTGCTTGCCCAGCTCGGCAACCGGGTCCAACACGCACTGCGTGCCTACACCCCCGACGATGCCAAGGCCTTGAAAGCGACGGTGTCGACCTTTCCCAAGTCGGGATACGACCTTGAGGAGCTGCTCACCCAGCTGGGAATCGGTGAAGCAGTCGTCACCGTGCTGTCTGAGCGTGGCGCGCCCACCCCGGTCGCGTGGACACGCTTGCGAGCGCCGGAGTCGTTGATGGCCCCATCTGACCCCGCGACGGTCGCGTCGTTGATGGCGGCCTCGGCGATCGCCGGCAAGTACGCCGCGATCATCGACCGCGAATCGGCCTACGAACGCCTTGCCGCCAAACTCGCGCCGCCGACGGCCTCGGTGACCGAGCAGCCGGACGCCTTGCCCCCCGCCGATGCCGCTCCCGTGCCTCGTGGCCGGGCCAAGGCCTCCGGGGTCGAGGTGCTGGGCAAGGCGGTCGCCACCGCGGTGGCCACCACGGCTGCTCGCGAGATCATGCGGGGCCTCTTCGGCAATCGACGCCGATGATCGGGGCGGGCCGAGCGAAACTGGGCGCTGCGTGGGTCCGTGCGCGTAGGGTCGCGCCACGGTGCGAGGCGTGCCGCGACGGACTGGAGTGATGCCGATGCGGGTGCTAGTGCTCGATGAAACGCGGCCCGGTGAGAGCCGGGTCGCTTTGGTGCCCGACCACGTCACCACGCTGATCGGATTCGGACTCAGCGTCGCGGTGATGTCTGACGCCGGACGTGCCGCTTTCTTCGACGACGCGTTGTACGCCGCCAAGGGTGCCGACGTCGTTCCCACGAACCTGCGGAACGAAGCGATCAATCGTGCCGACGTGGTCCTCACGGTGCGCACGCTCGACGAGCTCGACGCCGCGCGGTTGAAGCCTGGCGCTCTCACGCTCTCGTTCCTTCAACCGCTGGCCTCGCTCGACGTCATCACCACACTGGCGGGTGCGAAGGCCTCGGCTATGTCGTTCGAACTGATCCCGCGCATTTCGCGAGCGCAGTCGATGGACGCGTTGACATCGCAGGCTCTGGTGGCCGGCTACCGCGCGGGACTAGTGGCCGCCGAGCTGCTCCCGCGCTTCTTCCCGCTCTTCATGACCGCTGCCGGAACGATTCCGCCCGCCAAGGTGCTCGTGCTGGGTGCAGGGGTCGCGGGACTTCAGGCGATCGCGACGGCCAAGCGATTGGGCGCTGTGGTCAGTGCGTACGACGTGCGACCGGCGAGCGCCGATGAGGTGCGATCGATGGGTGCCACCTTTGTCTCGCTGGATCTGGACGCACTTGAAGGCTCCGGCGGCTATGCGCGAGAGATGAGCGAGGACCGCGCCACGCGCCAACGGGAACTTCTGGCCCCCTACGTCGCGTCGTCCGATGTGGTGATCACCACGGCTGCCGTTCCTGGCCGCAACGCACCGATGCTCGTGACGTCGGCCATGGTTGAAGCGATGGCACCCGGCTCGGTCGTTGTCGACCTCGCGTCCGAGACGGGCGGCAACGTCGAAGGCTCCGTGGCCGGCGAGGTGATCGAGATCGGTGGGACGGCGGTGTGGGGGGCGCTTGATGTTCCGAGCCAGATGCCCGTGCACGCTTCTCAGCTCTATTCAGCCAATGTGACGGCGGTGCTCAAGCTGCTCACCACCGAAGGAGAGATCGTGCTCGATGTCGAGGACGAGATCGTCGACGCCGCGCTCGTTGTGCACGACGGCACGGTGCGCAACGAGTCGGCGCGCGTCGCACTCGGACAGGGGGCCTGACCGATGGACGACATTGCCCTGCTGACCATCTTCGTCTTGAGCGTTTTCATCGGCTTCGAGGTGATCTCGAAGGTGTCGAGCATGCTCCATACGCCGCTGATGTCTGGGGCCAATGCCATTCACGGTGTGGTGCTTGTCGGAGCGATCATCGTGACCGGCAGCGCCAGCGGAGTCGTGTCGATCACGCTCGGGGTGATCGCCGTTCTCCTGGCCAGCATCAACCTCGTGGGCGGATTCGTCGTCACCGACCGCATGCTCGAGATGTTCGGTGGGCGCAAAACCAAGGCGCCGAAGCCGGCCCGAAAGGACGATGCCTGATGTCGTCCTGGGCCCAGTTCTTCAACCTCGTCGCGGCCGTCTGCTTCATCCTGGCGCTAAAGGGGTTGTCCTCACCGAAGAGCGCTCGTCGGGGCAATCTGATCGGTGCCGCAGGTGCTGCCCTTGCTGTGGTGGTGGTGTTCGCAGCGGGCGAGGACCTCAAACGCATCCCGTTGATCGTGGGCGCGATCGTCATCGGTTCGGTGATCGGTGCCGTGGCTGCGCGCCAGGTGAAGATGACGGCGATGCCCCAGCTGGTGGCCCTCTTCAACGGTGTCGGCGGTGGAGCCGCGGCGCTGATCGCAGTGATCGAGTACCTCTCGGTTGGCGAGTTTGAATCCCGCATCGTCCTGACGTTCACGGTGTTGACCGTCGTGATCGGCTGCGTCTCGTTCACGGGCTCGATCCTCACGTTCATGAAGCTGCAGGAGCTCATGACTACGCGACCTGTCGTGATCCCTGCTGGCGGCTTGGTGACCACCGCGATCGCTCTAGCCACCGCTGTCGCATCGGTGCGGCTGATTGTGGCGCCGGCAACTCCGATGCTTGTACTGCTGTGCGTGCTCTCTCTGGTGCTTGGCGTCCTCTTTGTCCTGCCGGTGGGCGGCGCCGACGTGCCGATCGTCATTTCGCTACTCAATGCCTTTACCGGCTTGGCCGTTGCGGCCAGCGGTTACGTACTCGGCAACGTCCTGCTCATCGTGGCGGGCACGTTGGTGGGCGCTAGCGGAACCCTGCTCACGCGGATGATGGCGCAGGCGATGGGGCGGCCGCTGACCAACACGTTGTTCGGGGCGTTTACCGCCAAGGCCACATCGCGTGGTGCAACCGGCGAGGAGCGGCCGTACCGAACCTCCACACCGCAAGACGTAGCGATCATGCTGGGTTACGCGCAGAAGGTGGTGATCGTTCCTGGCTACGGGCTCGCCGTCGCGCAGGCGCAGAACACGATCCGCGAGCTCGCCGACCTGCTCGCCGAACGCGGTATTCAGGTCGAGTACGCGATCCATCCCGTGGCAGGCCGGATGCCAGGTCACATGAACGTGCTGCTGGCCGAGGCGAACGTTCCGTACGAGCAGCTCAAAGAGATGGACGAGGTGAACCCCGAGTTCGCCACCACCGATGTCGCTCTCGTCGTCGGTGCCAACGACGTCGTCAATCCCGCGGCGCGCAGTGACAAGTCGGCACCGATTTACGGCATGCCTATCCTCGATGTCGACCAGGCCCGGCAGGTGGTCTTCCTCAAGCGCTCGATGCGTCCCGGATTCGCTGGCATCGAGAACGACCTGCTCTTCCAGGAGCAGACGTCCCTGCTGTTCGGCGATGCGAAGGACACACTGACCAAAGTGGTCGCCGCGACGAAGTCGCTCTAGATCGCCGATTGGGCCACCAGGTGCTGTCCGCCTTCCTCTGGGGTTTCCTCGCGTCCGCTGCGTTGCTGGTCGGTGCGGCCATCGCATACGTCTTCCGCCCAAGCCTTCGAGTGAACGGCGTGGTTCTTGCGCTCGGAAGCGGTGTGCTGATCGGGGCGGTTTCCTACGAACTGGTGGAGCAAGCGCTTCAGGTGCAGTCGCTCCTGCTGGTCGCGCTGTTCCTGCTCATCGGTTCGGGGGTGTACGTCGTCGGTGTGCGCTTGCTGGCCTCGCGCGGTGTGCAGCACCGCAAGAACCCGGGCGGACGCCAGGTGGATGCACAGTCGCAGGCCATCGTTCTCGGGTCGGTGCTCGACGGCATTCCGGAGTCGTTCGTCCTGGGGCTCACCGTGCTGACCGGCGGGGTTAGCGTGCCGTTCTTCGCTGGCGTCTTGCTCTCGAACCTTCCCGAAGGCATGGCCTCGACTAGTGGCCTCGCAGCCGCGGGTTGGGGTCGGGCCAAGGTGTTCGGCTTGTGGTTCGTCGTTGCCGTGGTGTCGGGGATGTCCTCACTGGCCGGCTACGTGCTGCTTGATGGCGATGGCGCTAACGCGGCTGGGTTGGCGCAGGCCTTTGCCGCCGGCGCCCTGCTCACGATGATCGCCGACACCATGCTGCCTGAGGCCTACGAGATCGAGCGGGTGTGGACCGGTGCGCTCGTGGTGGTCGGGTTCGCCGGCGCGGTTGCGCTCGGCGCGCTCTGAACCCACCCGCCACCCCGAGCCGAGCGAGGGTGAAGCGGCTCGAAGGGGGTGAAGGCGCGGTCGTCGGCAGCACTCTCATATGGTGAGAGGGGAGTCCTCATATCGGGGACCTTCGACCCGTGCGGTGCACTCGCCTGAGGCCCTATACCTACGGTGAGCATTAACTATCTACAGGAGGACGAGTGTCCGCTCTCGAAATCTACGGCTACGGCACGGACTTCTACGGCTACCGCAAGAAGTTCGGCGTTCTCGTCCCCTCCACGAATACGGCGGTGGAGGTCGAGTACAACGCGATGCGTCCTGAGGGCGTCATCACCGCCACCCGCCCGTGCGTGATTCCCCCGTTCGTCGTGACGAACGAGGAGGAGTTCGTCGGGATGGTCGAGGCCATCAGCGCCGCCACCGAGCCCGGCCTCAAAGACCTGCTGACGGTCAAGCCCGACCACGTGGTGTTCGGCTACTCGGCCGAGACCTTCTGGGACGGCAAGCAGCGTTCCGACGCCATGTTCAAGAAGTACAACGACATGGCGATGGAGATCGCGGGCTGCGGCATCACCTTCGGCGCCCAGGCGATCCAGGACGCGCTGGCGCTGTACCCCAACGTCAAGAAGGTCGCCGTCATCAGCCCGTACGCGCCGATCGGCAACGAGATGGTCCAGAAATTCATGAACGACATCGGCTACGACGTCGTGCGCAAGGTGGGCCACAACTCGCCGGGGCCGGTCGAGATCGCCCACGAGTCGTTCGGCAAGAGCCGCGACCTCGTGCGTCAGGTGGACGGCGACGACATCGACTGCATCCTGCAGGCCGGCACCAACCTCGCCTTCGCTCCACTGGCCGATGCCCTGGAGAAGGAGCTCGGCAAGCCGGTCCTCGCGATCAACACGATCACCTGGTGGCACGCGTTGCGCACCCAAGGGATTCCCGACCGCATGGACGGCTTCGGCTCCCTCATGCGCGAGCACTAGTCCCGCGTTACTAGCCCGAATGTGGGGGTGTCGCGAGCTATAGCTCGCGACACCCCCACATTCGCGCTGTCTTCCCTCGGGCTGCCGAGGGTGAGGCCCGGCGCCTAGTCTCGATTCCCATGACGACCGGTGAGCCTCCCAGTGGGCAGGAGCACCACCACCGTCATTTCGTGACCGAGGGCGTCGAGAATGCCTTTGACGAGATCGTCGACGTCGCGCGTCGATCGTTCTGGCCGGTGGTCGCGGTGCTTGTCGTCCTGATGGGCGTCAATCTGATGACGAACAGGGTGGCCCCCGACCTCTACCTCGTGTGGGCCTGGCTGGGCGTCGCGATTCTTCTCGGTATCGCGAAGCGTGACCACGAGACCTGGTCCGATCTTGGCCTGGGCCCGGTGACCAAGCGAGCAGCGTTCGCCGCGGCGGGCGTCATCGTGATCGTGCTCATCGTCTACATCGTTGGCAGCGTTCTTCCGATGACGCGTGAGGCCTTCGGTGATGATCGCGTCAGCGAACTCTCGACCGGCGAGCTTCTGTGGGCTGCGTTGGTGCGCGTTCCCTTTGGCACCGTGCTGCTCGAAGAGGTTGCGTTCCGCGGCGTGCTGCTCGCGATGCTCTGGCGACGGGTGGGCGTCTGGCCCGGCATCATCGCCTCATCATTGGTGTTCGGCCTCTGGCACATCCTGCCCTCGCTGGGCCTCACCTCGAGCAATGCCGCTCTCGGCGACATCTTCGGCTCAGGACCCTCGGCCCAGTTGGGCGGCGTGATCTTCGCCGTGGTCTTCACCTCGATCGCCGGTGTCATCTTCTGCGAGCTTCGCCGCCGCTTCGACCACCTGATCGTGCCGATGGCCCTGCACTGGGCCACGAACGGCCTGGGCTACCTGTTCGCCTGGTTGCTCGTGACTGGGCGGTCGCTGTAGCCGCGCCGCAGGCGAACATGTGACGGCACCGGCCCGCGTCTGACATTCTCAGCACCCGGGGTTCGAAGCGGAGGTTGAAATGGCAGTCGACGACATCGACTACGTCGTCGCAGCATGGCGTGAGGAAGGCCTGTGGTCGGCCGCGCCACTGCCTCCGCATGCCGCCGATTCACTCGACAACCTCGTGCACGCCTTGCGCCAGCTTCCAGGTGAAGGAGGCGTGCTTGGCCTGGTGTCGCTGGCCGAGGACATCACGATCATCGTCCGCACCCAAGGCCCCGACGTGCGCATCTGCATGTCGGATGCGACGGCCGCTGAGGACTTCGACCTCGCGGCCGAGATCGTCGATCTGGTCGGGGGGCCGTTGGCCGACGAGGTCGGTGAGGACGAACCTGCCGTGGCGGGCGACGTCACGCTGCTGCGGGATCTAGGGCTGGATGCCCGCGAGTTGCAGATGCTGTGCGAGGACGAGGATCTGTTCCCCGACGACATCCTGTCGGCGGTGGCCGAGCGGTTGAACTTCTCGGACGTGTTCGAGCAGGCTCGCGACGAGTCCGGCACCTGACGCACCCGACATCAGCCGCTCACGACACCTGAAGTATCGAGACCTGTGACCGCGTTTCGGACTGACGACATCGAGTCGATGGGTTGGGCCCTCGAGCAGGCGCGACTGGCTCTTGCGACCGATGACGTGCCTGTGGGCGCGGTGGTGGTGGATGCGGACGGCACCGTTATCGGTGTCGGACGCAATGAGCGCGAAGCCACCGGCGATCCGACGGCCCATGCCGAGGTGATCGCCCTGAGAGCCGCGGCTGCGCACCGCGGTGAGTGGCGCCTCACTGGCTGCACGCTCGTGGTCACACTTGAGCCGTGCACGATGTGCGCCGGTGCGGCGGTGCTGTCGCGTGTCGATCGCATCGTGTTCGGCGCGGTTGACAAGAAGGCCGGTGCGGTGGGCTCGTTATGGGACGTGGTGCGCGATCGCCGGCTGAACCACCGTCCCGAGGTGGTGGCGGGCGTCAGGGCTCAGGAGTCGTCCGACCTTCTGCGCGCTTTCTTCGGCCGCTGAGCTCTGGCTTGGCGGCGCAGACGGCAGCGCCCCACCGCGATCGTCGACGAACCCAGCGGCTTGTACTGTTCTCGGCGGTGGCGTGTCCGAGCGGCCGAAGGAGCACGCCTCGAAAGCGTGTGAGGGGGCAACTCCTCCGTGGGTTCAAATCCCACCGCCACCGCCAACGAGTAAGGGTCCGACCTTCTGGTCGGGCCCTTACTCGTTCGTCGTGCTTGGGGATTTGGGAGGAGCGACCGCAGGTCGCGACGGTTCCCACCGCCACCGCCAAC
>Ga0105047_10001787_pt1 | contig 38728 bp, 24 predicted proteins | sample MAT04_FD_78384 | JGI IMG/M metagenome (GOLD analysis project Ga0105047, IMG submission 78384) | Freshwater microbial communities from Lake Fryxell liftoff mats and glacier meltwater in Antarctica - MAT-04 (megahit assembly) | ecosystem: Environmental > Aquatic > Freshwater > Ice > Liftoff...
CTCACGATCAAAATAAAATGACCGTGCAGTCGGCTCAAAAAATGGATGTCAGCAGCGGCATGTTCATCGTGCGGGCCAGCATGTCGTTGGTCAGGCGGTCTGGGTCTGACATCGTTCCTAATTCGACCGATTGCCCGGCAAGCCAGATGGTGGCCGGGCGGTAGGCAGGCGCGGTGCGCAACAGGTGCTGAATGGCCTCGGACTGCTGGTCAGGGGAGACGAAATATCCGGTGCAAGGCGCGTGATCGGGAGTGCTATAGCCGACAGCGGCGATCGCCACCTGACCGGGAATGTCCATGCCCAGTCGCTGCGCTGCTAAAAAGACGGATCGGACTGCCGGCACGGAATCGCAGACGATGGCCCGGATGCCGGACTCGATGGCGGCGCCTGCCTCGTCAGGCAAGCATGCGTCCACGGAGGCATCCTTGGCGTATCGACGCGCTGCGGATCGCATTGTCTCGGCCAGCGTCGTTCGACCTCGCCGCTCGATCGCGCACAATTGCCGGTGCCCATCCTGAAGCAACCGGCGTGTCAGGTGCGTGATCCCGATCGATGCATCCAGCAACACCGCATGTGTGGAAAAGGGTCGGGGCTCATGGTCGACAGTGACAACGGGGATGTTTCGTACCATCAGATCGCGAACGAAGTCTTCCGACAACGCACCGGTCAGATCGATCACACCGTCGAATTGGTTAATAAAACTCGGCCGACGGGAAATGTTACCCACCTCGATGCGGAGAGCGGGGAGCCCTGCCCGCAGAGACTCGATCAAAGGCGTGGTGGCCTGCGCTGGATCGCAAGTAAGCAGGTAGGTACTGGTCTTCACCGGTGCAGCTTGATGTCCCCTGACGAAAGTCCCCCTGCCGATGGATCGCTGAAGCAACCCCTCGGCAGCGAGGTCGGTGAGCGCTTTGGACAAGGTCTTGGCATTACAGCGAAATCGCTGCGCCAATCGCCGTTCGCCAGGCAGCTTACCGGAGAGCTCTCCATTTGTTACTGCCTGGCGGATCTGGTCGCGTAGGCGTTGGAATTTGTAATTTGCCTTGGCCAATGGTGACTGGGCTTCGGATGCGAGCCCATCGTCGGTTAAATCTTGCTGATCGTGCATGCGAAACCCCGTCTGATCAAATGCGCGCCGAATGCATCGCGATTGGCAATCACAAGGACAACTCCATCCCTATCGAATGCCCCCGGGCATGAAGTCGAAAAAATATCAGCCCGCCACCTTTTGACTCCCTTATAATCATTCGTGTTCAAGTGGCAAGATGATTTATCGTTGGAGCATTCGAATCTTTATCTGGATAGCCGAACCCCGCGCGAGCTCTGCTTTGTCTCCCATGCCCATGCCGATCACCTGAGCCTGCATGCGACTGCCATCGCCACCGCGCCCACGCTCGCGCTGGCGGCACTGCGGTGTGGGGTGAAGGGGGCACGTGCTTTGGCTTTCGGGGAGAGCTTTGCGCTCGATGAGGAGACGTCAATTTCCCTGGTGTCTGCAGGACACGTGCTGGGAAGCGCCATGCTTTTCGCCCAGCGCAACAGCCAATCGTTCCTGTATACGGGCGATTTCAAGCTGCGCGCAAGTCTCACCGTCGAGAAAGCAAAGCCCGTGCCTGCTGATGTGCTGTTGATGGAGTGCACGTATGGCCTGCCGATGTTTCGCTTCCCATCGTGGCAGACGGTCGCTGACGAATTGTGCTCGCTCGTGCGGGCGGGCATGGCTGCGGGGATTCAGCCGATTGTGATGGGTTATAGTTTGGGAAAGGCGCAGGAGATCACGCGCATTCTCACCGATGCCGGCTTCAACGTGACCGCCCACGGCGCGGTCTACAAGATGTCGCGGGCGTACGATGCCTTCGGCACTCAACTGGGTAGCTATCGTCGATACGTTCCCGGTGATTTCCATGGCCCGCATGCCCTTTCGATCGAAGAACGAGGCGTACTTGTCGCGCCGCCTCAGGTGGCGAGGTCGGCGTTCGTTGAACGGTTCGGGAAGTCGGTCACCATCATGATGACCGGGTGGTCCGTCCTGAAAAATGCGCGGTTTCGCTACGGGGTCGATCACTGCCTGCCCCTCTCGGATCATGCTGATTATGACGAATTGCTCTCGCTGATCGAACAGGTGTCGCCGAAAAAGATCTTCACGCACCACGGCTACCCGGAATTCGCTGACGATTTGCAACGGCGTGGCCTGGACGCGAGACCTGCCCGCCCCGACAAGCAGTTGTCCCTGTTCGATTGAAACGCACAGTCGTCACAGAATACCCAACCTTTCCTCGCGTGCGATTTCGCTGTTGAAACCCGCGGGTCGTCCGTGCCTTCAATCGGTGTCCTCTGCTATAAACAGGTCGTGAGATTGATTTTCCTCGTACCGATAACCTACTTGTGCGACATCAACGGCTTTGTCGTCTTTACGCCCTATGCAGGCGTCGCGCTCGCAGCCCTTTACGTGTGGCGTGCCTATGGACCGTCGCGCCTGCTGGCACGCATCAACCAAGGTCAGATCAACACCGACTCCTTCGACTGAAAATCCGCGTTATTCCGGGACGTCAGCAGGTCGCCGGTGATACGGACCGTGCCGAACTTCACCACGGACGCTGGCGTGCTAACCGGCCCGCCCCATGTCGGAGCGGAATCAATCACGCTGTTGGTGGTTAGACGGGTGACACCCGAGCCATCGGTTTTCATCTTGTAAATCTCCGCATTGCCGTCCCGATAACTCTGGAACACGATCTTGGACCCGTCCGGGCTGAATGCCGGCGACTGGTCCGAGGCCCCGTTGTTGGTGAGCCTGAGCAACCCCGTTCCGTTGGCGTTCATCCGATATATTTCGCGATTTCCATCCCGGTCGGATTGGAAGACGATGGTGTTGCCGTCGGGGCTGAAAACCGCGCTCGTGTCGTTGCCCGCGCTGGTTGTTAAACGTGCCAGGCCGGTGCCGTCGGCGTTGATGCCATAGACTTGGGCAACCCCGCCGGCGCGATCCGAACTGAATAGGACGCGATTATTCAGGCCGATGGAAGGGGAGTAATCGCTCTTTGGCGTGTTGGGGGTGAGGTTCACAAAGCCCGTCCCGTCAGACCCCATGATCCAGATGTCGTAATTGCCGCTGCGGTTGGAAAGAAACACGATCTTCGAGTTGTCAGGGCTGATCGCTGGTGTGTAGTCGACCGCTGCGTCGCTGCTGAGGCGGGTCACGCCCGTGCCAGTGCCGGTCATTCGATAGATGTCTAAATTCGAGGTGGCCGCTCGATTTGATGCGAAGACGATGATGCTTCCGTCGCGGCTCACACTGGGGGTGACATCGTTGGCGGGGTTGCTGGTGAGATTCGTGTTTCCCGTGCCATCGGGATTCATCAAGAAGATTTCGTTGTTCCCCGAGGCGCTGCTCTGATAAATGATCTTCCCTGGATTGATTGGCGGCGCGGCCACATCGTCGTTCGTGATCGTCGCGACACCTTGGGCGTCGGACAGGGTTGCATTGCCCGGGTTCGTCAGGTTCACAAAAAATGTTTCGTTCGCTTCGACTTTTGCATCACCGTTGATCGTGACGTTGATGGTCCTGCTCAGCGGGCCACCTACCGCAAAGGACAAACTTCCTGCTGCGGCAATGAAGTCGCCATCCACCGTCGTAGCCGTGCCGTTGGCCGTCGACCAGGCGACAGTCGCCGGGCTGGTCGGGGCTGCCGAGAGGCTCACCGTGAACGTTGCGATTTTGGTTTGCCCGGCGTTGCCCTCAATCACGCTCACGTCCGAAATACTGATCGCCGGGACCACGGGCAGGGGCGCGGACTCCCCCCAACTGGGGTAGGCATCCTGCGCAGGGTGATTGGTGATGCGCGTCTGATCCGCGCCGGTGAGATCCATGATGTAGACCTCGCCATCTCCGTTCCGATAGGACTGAAAGCTGATGTGGTCCCCATCCTCATTAAAGTACGGAACCTGATCGACATAGGGATTATTGCTGAGGTTGACGGGATTTCCGCCGTTGGAATCCATCAAATAAATCTGGCGATTGCCGTTGCGCTCGCTGGTGAAGACGATCTTGCTTCCGTCGGGGCTGAACGCCGGATACGTATCGCGACCTGTCGTGAACGTCAGCCGGGTTTTGCCCGAGCCATTGGCGTTCATGACAAATATCTCTTCATTGTTTCCGACATATGCGCCGTAGACGATCTTCGTCCCGTCGTCGCTCCAACTGGCGAAATCGCCGCCGTAGGCCGAGTCAGTCGTGAGGTTCACCGGGTTCGAGCCGTCGGTGGCGTTAACCACCCAGAGATCAAGCCTGCCGGCGCGATCAGACATGAAAAGCATCTTGGTTTTGTCCGGAGAGAGCGACGGGTCCCAGTCGAACGCGCCGCTGTTGGGCGTAAGATTCTTGACGTTCGAACCATCGATGTTCATCGAATAAACATCTTGCTGCCCGGGGTGGCCGCGGTCGGATGAAAAGGCGATCATGGTTCCGTCGTCGCTGACTTGCGGGATGGCATCCAGCGCGCTGTTATTGGTGAGATTCTTAAGGTTCGTCCCCTGCGGGGTCATCGAATAGATCTCGTAATTTCCATCGCGATTGGTGGTGAAAACAATCACACCATCCGGCACGCCGGAGAAGAACGTGCGTGTTTCCAGTCGTTCCACGCAGGCGCTGCGTAAGGGGAAAATACGGCGCGCACAAACACCCTTTCGAATCGGGAGGATTCTCATAACCAACTCCGGTTTAAGTAAAAAAAAGCGGTGAAATCGCCCGACATCGAACAACCGCCGCCAGATAAGTTTACGCGCTGTCCAGCGGCGATTGATGGGAGGGTGATGGAATCCACGCCAGCGCGCCAGCGACGGTGCGAACCGGATGCCACGGCGTCGGGGAGCGGCACGCGGCCGGGGTCGCGCTAAACCTTCAAATCGATGCCTTTAGTTCCTCCCTGATCCCGCTTTCCTGCTTCCCGTCTGCATGCGAATGACTCAGGACGGTTTCGCGTAGGTTCAAATCCTTTAATTGTGGATGCTGGGCAGTGGAATCATCGACAGGGGCATAACCCACCAGCATTCGCGCGTCGCTGATATCCATACGTTTGAAGCGGTTGTCGCTCAACCCGTGGAAGATCGCGAAGCGCAGGTTTTCAACATCAATACTTTTTTCGATCAACTGGTTGAGGTCGCGTCGAGAGACCCACGCATCGAGCATCGACAAGCCGCTTTCCGAACGAGCGGCCTCAAGCGGCTGAAAGGCGCCAATGCGCAGCACAATCGCACTGATGTTTTCCTTCTCTGCCATGTATCGGGCAAGCGCTTCACCGAAGCACTTGCTCACGCCGTACAGGTCGCCAGGGTTGACCGGTTCAGTGGTCTTGACCTGTACATCAGAGCGGTAACCGGACACCGCGTGAATGCTTGATGCGTAAATTACCCGCCGACAGTCGTTCGCCTTGGCAGCGAGGAAGGTGTTGTACGTGCCGATGATGTTCGCCTGCAGTAGGTCTCCCCACACCGCCGACGGCTTGGGATCGCCTGCCAAATGCAAGACAGTATCGACCCCACGGCAAAGTTCCTTCATACGTTCGAGATCAGTGATGTCTCCGGTGATGACCTTCCCAAAGGCGTGTAGGGGGTCGACGTTGTCTGATGTGTCCTGCTCACGGACCATCAGCTGAAGGTCGTAGCGCAGATGAGATTTCTGTGCGAAGTACGACCCGATATTCCCAGCTGCGCCGGTGACCAGCACCACGCGATTGCGGGCACGAAGAACGGGGGCCACCGACTCGTTTTCTTCAGGCGTGAAAGAAACAGACATCATTCATCCTTGAGAGCACCGCGGGGACTTTAGCAAGGGATGGGGTAAGCGCGAGCGCAAAATATTGGCATGGCTTGAGGCGCCAGTTGGCGACGGGAATTATCCGAGCGACACGCCCGCGCTGCACGTTCTCAAATGTAGACTGACCCAAGTCGACGGATCATCCTGGAGCGCGTGTGTCGCGCAGCCAGAAGATCGACAGGAAGGCCAGTACAACCCCGCCGATCATGGTGATCGTGTATGTGCTGATGCCGAAGTAGGCGGGTTGTAGAACGAATGGTGCGATAAGGATGATGGCTGCGGAGAGAATCACCATCACCCCGAGGATTTTCCCGCGGAACATCGCGCCGATGAGCAGGACGACGCCCGCGAGTCCCGCGCCCCAGCGACCAAATATTGCCGAAATGTTTTCGCGTTGACGGTCGAAGAATCCGGCACCCGTCTGAATCACGTCACGGACGGGTTTCGGGGCGGCCTTCACCTTGGCCGCATCGTCACCCAGGCGACCGACCTTCATCTCCTGCCCTGACTCCTTAACCAGCGATAAATCCTTCACCTGGATTTTGACGCTTTCGATCTCCTTCTGCGCTGCGATGTCCGCCGGGTCGACGCTGTCGGCTGACAGCTTTCGCATATCGTTCAACACCAGCTTGTCCTTGTTTTGATAGAACCAAGTGCAGAACCCCAGCAGCACAATCGCTGCCAGCAGAAAGCGGGGTTGCTGGCCGAACAGCAGGCCAGAAAATCCGCCATAGCGTCGCTGAAAATAGCTTTCGCGCTTTCGCGTGTCCTTGGTGGTATCGCTTTCTTCGTGATCATCGTCGATCCAGTTCTTCTGGATGACAACCGCGCCGGCCGTGCTTTTGGCGATCGTCGGGCCGACTGTCATCATCGACTTCCGAGCGCTCTTCCGCACCTTCTCCGCCTTGTTCACCATCATGTCTGCGGTGCGCGCTGCCTTCTTGCGGGCGGCCCGCTCGTCGATGCCGGCAGTGGTAAGGCTCTTGAGTTCCAGCTTCTGCAGGAGGTTTCTCGCTTTGGCATCCTTGCGCGATTTGATGCGATGGTCGATCCAGGCAATTAGCCCGTCTCGCCAGGCGGCATATTTCTTACGATCCTTCCCGCGCTCGCTTTTGCCCCACGTCTCCCGGGCGAGAATCTTTGCTTCATATCCGAACATCGATTCATAGAATGCTTCCCACTTCTCGCCGCCATATTTGCAAATGAATTGTCGGATAGCGGTTTCTTCCAGGCCTTTCAGACGCATCTCCTTCAGCATCGACTCGGTCTGAAGAATGGGCGGCTGGCGGTCCTTGTTCATCAGCAGGTCGATACTGAAATGAAACGCATTGGCGAGCATGACCGCCAGCACAGCCACGCCGATCCAGCTAAGGTGCTGGTCGAACGCATATAACGCAACGCAGATCACGCCGATTCCCACCAGGCCGATGATCCAATCGAAGAAGCTTGCGCCAAAGACGAGTTGGCGCATTTTCTTAAATATGAATGTGCGTTGCGTGATTCCTGTGACGATGAGGTAGCTGAGCGTTGTCAGAACCGCCAGCCCGACAAATGCCCCGCCCCAGCGCAACTTGGCGATTGGGTCAGAGATCAAAAGCCCGCAGGCGACGGTCCCGGTCAAACAGGCGATATAAAATCCGATGATCATCATCGGGCGAAGCTTGCCCCACTTGCTGTCGTTGAAGCGCGCGACCGCGAACTCCAAGACGCGGACGTGTTCCTGCTTGGGGGAAAATGGTTTGCTCGAATCGACATGCAGATAATCTTCCAGAGCCTTGACCACCTCGCTCATATGCTGGAAGCGCTGCTCCGGCTTCTTGGCCATCATCTTCATGACGATGGCTGACACTGTGACCGGCACATGTTTGCTGATGCGTTCAGGCGAGACGGGCGCTTCGGTGACGTGCTTGGTCATCACTTCAAACGCGGTCTTGCCACTGAACGGAGGGCGGCCGGTCAGCAGATCGTAGAACGTGCACCCGAGCGAATAGATATCTGCCCGACCATCGACCGAGGCCGCATCCTGCGTCTGCTCCGGGGCCATGTAAGCGGGCGTGCCCATCGCGTATCTTGCCTGCGTCATGTTCGCATCGAGAGGCGATGTTTCGCCCCCACCCGCGCCGCTAACTACCCGTTTTTCCCCGCCTGTTTTGACGAGCCCCAGGTCTGCGACCTTCACCATGCCCGCGTCGTTGAGCATCAGGTTGTCGGGTTTAATGTCGCGATGCACCATTCCGTGGTCGTGGGCGAACTTCAGACCTCGCGCCGCTTGCAGGATGTAGCCAGCAGCCACCTCCGGATCGAGCGTGCCATGTGATCGCACGACGTCGGCAAGGGTTTGCCCTTCGACAAATTCCATGCTGAAAAAGTGCGTATCCTTTTGCTCGCCGAGCTCATGAATCTGCACGACGTTGTGATGGTTTAACTGCGCAGCTGCGAAAGCCTCACGCGTGAAGCGCGCCACGAACTGCGCATCGCTGGCGAGATCTGGTTGAAGCACTTTGACAGCGACGTTGCGATCAAGCGATACCTGCCGGGCGAGGTAAACCGCGCCCATGCCACCTGCGCCGAGTTTGCGAATGAGTTCGTATCCCCCGAGCGATCCGACCAGGTCTTCAGTCGCCGGGGCGGAGGCCTGTTGCTGCACCTGCGGCCTGGGGGGCGCGGAGGCGGCGCGTGCTGGTTGCGCGTCTGAAAAATGCGCGCCCAGGCTACCCGAGTCATGCGATGGAAATACTGGCGGGATCGTTGCAGATATCTCTGCGACTGACGATCCAGCCGACACGGCGACGCGTGACGGTGCCGGTGGGGCGGTCACAGCGATCGGCGATGGGATTCGGGGGGCAGTGACTTTGGTGCCGGCGACGCTCTCTGTGGATGGTTTTGAGCGCGCTGGTGGTGCAATCGTCGCGCCGACGTAACTTTGACCGGCAACGGAGTCATCCGCACCCACAGCCTGGGGCATGGAAGGTGGCTTGGGTTTTACGGGGGCGATGCCCAGCGCGCTGGCGATGTCGTCGGTGACTGCGTCGGCACGAATCTTTTTTGCGATGGGCGTGCCGTTCGGCTCGGTCGGAACCGTCAGCGCGAATCGCTGTTTGCACAACGGGCAGGCGGGCGTGAATTGCCCCGGGCGGGCACCCTTTAAGCTCATCTCGTTTCCGCAATTTGGACATTTCACGGACATGAGTTCGCTCCCGACGCCTAGAATAGCCCCCGATTGCCCTGCCCTGAACTAGAATAAATCCCGGCGCAAGAAGCTGCAAATTCAGTTAACTTATACAGCGGAGCTGCCGACTGCGCGACGAGGTGGGGCTGTAAGCCTGTGTTAGGGGTTGCCAGCGGTAGGTGGACTAGTCCTCAGTCGCCACGACTTGGACTTCGCAGAACTCCAGGATTCCTTCCAATGCGCCTTCCCGTCCGAAGCCCGACTGATTCATTCCGCCGAAGGGGGCTTCGGGGATGGGGCCGCTTCCGGTATTCACGCCAACGTGTCCGAATCGCAGGGCACGGCTGATGCGCTGAGCCCGTGACGGGTTGGGAGTGAAGAAATAGCTGGCCAGACCGAAAGGTGTTTCATTGGCGAGCGCGATTCCATCGTCGTCGTCATCGAACGATGTGATGGCAATGACGGGTCCGAATGTCTCTTCCTGTGACACCAGCATCTCGCGCGTCACTCCGCTGATAATCTGCGGCGAATAAAAGCATCCGAAATCGTCTGACGGGCGTGAAGGCTGTTCGCCAATGATTTTTTGTGCGCCTTTTTCGAGGGCGTCACGCACATGCTGCTCGACCTTGTCCCACGCGCGACGATTGATGAGGGGGCCGATATCCACGCCATCCGCCATGCCGTTTCCCACGCGCAATTTACCGACGCGTATTGCGACTGCATCGGTGAAACGCTGTTCGATTCCGCGTTGCACCAGCACGCGGTTGGCGCACACGCATGTTTGACCCGCGCAGCGAAACTTGTTGGCGACCAGGGCGTCCGCAGCCTTCTCCACATCTGCATCATCAAACACCATGAACGGCGCATTTCCGCCCAGTTCCAACGACAGACGTTTGACGTGCGGTGCGACGTTCGACATGAGCCTCTTACCCACCACAGTCGATCCGGTGAAGCTGATGATGCGAACAGCCGGATGCGCACAAAACAGATCGCCGATGGGTGCAGCGTCGCCGGTGATGAGGTTGGCGAAGCCTGGCGGGAGGTTCAGACGTTCCAGCAAATGCCACAGGGCAATCAACGTCAATGGGGTGAGGTCTGCGGGCTTGGTGACGGAGGGACAGCCGGCTGCCATCGCGCTGGAGAGTTTCTTGGCCAGCATCGCAAGTGGAAAGTTCCAGGGCGTGATCAACCCCGCCACGCCTGCGGGCGTATGGCGAACCGTCCAGCGTGCGTTTCGAATTATTTCGTCCAGCGTGCGATCACGAATATGATCGATGTGGTTGGCAGCCACCCGAAAAAAACCGGCAGCGTAGTCGACCTCCGCAAGCGACTCTTTGAGCGGTTTTCCCTGCTCTTGCGTGATAATGGGTGCCAGCTCGCTTCGGTGCGATGTCAACAGTGCATCGATCTGCGTCAACCATGCTCGCCGCGCGTCGATGTCGGGCACGTCCGCCAGCGCGGTTTCACACGATTTCACAGCCTCCATCGCGTCGGTAGCATCCATGTTGGGCACGTCCGCGAGATGCTCCCCGGTTGCGGGGTTGACGACGGCGATGGTTCGACCCTGCGAAGCAGTTCGCCACGTGCCCGCGATATAGCAGCCGAAAGTTTGCAGTAGCGGGGACTGGATCATAATCGGATTATACGCGAATCATGAGCGAGCTCGCTTCTTGCCAAGCCCGCGCAGAGATTTCAGGATGGCCGGCTTGCCTGGAACGGGTGTCGGTTGCTCAAGATAGATGGCCTCGCCGTGCCAGAGCACGTTGAGATTTTCGACATCCCAATTTTCAAGTCCAACGGCAGGGTCGGCTAACTCAATCTCCCCGTTGGGTGCAAACCCAAGAAACACAACCGTGTGCTTCACGCCCGGACCCCAGCCCCACAGTTCGGTATAGCGCGGATCAACCAATGCGCCAGGGATGAGATATACTGACAGCAACGCTGGTAACGAAAGTTTTTGGAGGTCCTCTTCCGTCATATCTTTGGCGGCAACCACCTTGAGATCGTGGCCGATGGTTTTTAGTTTCATCCCACGATAAAGCCCCAGCATGGACGTCCCGTTAAGACTGGTGAGACACGCGCTGGCCATCTCTTTTTCGGATGTATTGATCCCGAGCGTCCCGAGCAGCGTCGCGGCTGCGGCGGGTGAGCAGGTAGCGCCGGTGGTTTGCATCCAGACGCCGTTTTCTGTCCGGGCTGTCACGGGTGGAGATTGATCGAAGATCGGAAACCAGGCGCGCATGCCGGTGAGGAGGAGCAAGGGGATTACCAGCACAAGCCGTCGCCAGGCAGCGCCGGGCAGCAATGTCCAGCCGAACGCGATCCCAAGCGAAGCGATGGCCGGCTGCCACGCGCCCCACACAGGGACGGTGGCAAGGGGAATGAGTCGCGTGAGCCACGGGCTATCGTTCAACCATCGCTCAAACGCGACCAACCCGAGAAATGCGCATCCGGTCAGTAGTGTGTTGACAGACCGAGGCAACCGCCGGGCTAAGCGCGCGCCAACCACAATGATCAGCGTGCAGAGGACGGCCATACCGACAATGGAGACGTAAATGTCGGTCATGTAAGAGTGCCGGCAGTATGGATGAGAATCAAAGAGTGAGGCCGCGATTTTCGATTACTAGGCTCCGACCCGACACCCAACCCCAAGCCCTCCGGTTTTCACATTCCCCCACCCGTCGTATAGTCATTCTATGCCCTACAACTTTACCGCGATTGAGAAAAAATGGCAGGCGTATTGGCAGGAGCATCGCTCCTTTGCCGCGATTGAACCGCATGAAGCGGGTTCGATGCCCAAGGCCTACATCCTGGATATGTTTCCTTATCCCTCGGGCGCGGGGCTGCACGTCGGCCATCCCGAGGGATACACGGCCACGGACATCGTCTCACGTCACCTTCGTATGAAGGGCTACAACGTGTTGCATCCGATGGGGTGGGACGCGTTCGGTCTACCCGCAGAGCAATATGCAGTGAAGACCGGCCGGCACCCGCGGGCGACGACGGAGGAAAACATTGCGACGTTTCGACGGCAGATCCAGATGCTCGGGCTGTCGTATGACTGGCAACGTGAAGTGGATACGACCGATCCAAAATACTATCGCTGGACGCAGTGGATCTTCCTGCAGCTGTTCAACAGCTATGTCGATCCAACGGATAGTCGCGCGAAGCCGATATCACACCTGATCAACGAACTGCAGAATGAGAACTTCGTGGTCGCGCCCGATGGATCGATCCACCTTAATCCACAGCAGGAGGGGCTTGAAGCGCTGACAGGCAGCGTCACCATCTTCCGAAGATGGACAGAGCTTTCTGCAGACGAACAAACGGATGTCGTGGAGGGGCAGCGGCTGGCGTACATGGACGAGGCGCCCGTCAATTGGTGCCCAGCCTTGGGGACCGTGCTGGCCAATGAGGAGGTCATCGACGGCAAGAGCGAAGTGGGCGGGTTTCCGGTCGAACGACGTCCGATGCGCCAGTGGATGCTGCGTATCACGGCCTATGCCGATCGACTGATTGACGATCTGGATGCCCTTGCCTGGCCAGAATCACTGAAGGAAATGCAGCGTAACTGGATCGGTCGCAGCACCGGTGCCGAGGTAAGCTTTGAGCTGGTCCCCGGCGAACAACTTGCTGACGAAATAGATGACGTCATCCAGGTTTTTACAACGCGTCCCGATACGTTGTACGGCGCCACCTATGTCGTCCTGGCTCCGGAGCATCCGCTTGTCGCGCATATCACGACAGCCCAGCAACGCCAGGAGGTCGATGCGTACCGCGCGCAGGCGACCGCAAAGAGCGATCGCGATCGGCAGGTGGATGCCAAGGAAAAGACCGGGGCGTTTACGGGCGCGTTTGCCATCAATCCAGTCAACGATGAAAAGATCCCGGTCTGGATCAGTGACTACGTGATGATGGGGTACGGGACCGGCGCGATTATGGCTGTCCCGGCGCACGACGACCGCGACTTTGCCTTTGCGAAAAAGTTTGGTTTGCCCATCAGGCAAGTGGTCACACCGTCGTCGGACAGCCCCGCTGCTTCCGACGAAGCTTTCATCGGCGAGGGCATCACAGTCAATTCCGGCATCATCAACGGGATGCGCACGGCTGACGCCAAGGCGGAGATCGTCCGGTTTCTTCAGGGTGAAGGCCTCGGTCGTCAGACCATCAAGTACAAGCTGCGGGACTGGCTGTTCAGTCGTCAGAGATACTGGGGGGAACCCTTCCCGATCCTGCTCGACGCTGATGGGCACGCGCATGCACTGGCAGAATCCGCGCTGCCCGTTCTGCTTCCCGAGGTGGACGATTTCAAGCCCACTGGCACGCCTGAACCGCCGTTGAGTAAGCTGAAGGATTGGGTGCGTTACTCCGAAGATTTTGTACGTGAGACCAACACGATGCCCCAGTGGGCGGGGTCGTGCTGGTATTACCTGCGCTACATCGACCCAAACAATTCCGATCGATTTGTCGATCCTGATCGAGAGCAATACTGGATGCCGGTCGACTTGTATGTCGGCGGAGTCGAGCATGCGGTGCTTCATCTGCTTTATGCGCGATTCTGGCACAAGGTGTTGTTTGATCTGGGACACGTCTCGACGCCCGAGCCATTCAGGCGGCTGGTGAATCAAGGATTAATTCTGGGCGAGATGGAGTATCACACTGTCGAAGACACTCCTCAAAAGGTGAGTGAGGACGAAGTCGAGAAGCGCGGCGAAGCATTGGTGTTGAAGGTTAATCCATCGGTCAAGGTGAAGGCCGAGTGCTTCAAGATGAGCAAGTCGCGGGGCAACGTTGTTAATCCCGACGAGATTGTGCGCGACTACGGTGCCGACGCGTTCCGGCTTTACGAAATGTATATGGGCCCGCTGGAATCGCAGAAGCCCTGGAGCACGCGTGACATCGTCGGGATGAGCCGGTTCCTCAGTAGTGTCTGGCGAAACCTGACGGGCGACGAGGAATCCAAACGCGTTGTGACGATCGACGATTCGCCGATTGATGAAGCCCTGGATCGGCAGATGCATCGCACCATCAAAAAAGTTGGCGAGGATATCGACTCACTGCGCTTCAATACTGCCATCGCGGAGCTGATCAAACTGAACAACGCTTTGACGCAGTTGACGACCATTCCGCGCGGCGTGGCAGAAAATCTTGTGCTGATGCTCGCTCCGTTCGCGCCGCACATTGCGGAGGAGTTATGGCAATACCTCGGGCACACGGGAAGCTTGGCGCGACACGACTGGCCGACGTATTCAGCCGAGAAGCTGATCGACAGCGTGCTGGAACTTCCCGTGCAGGTGAACGGCAAGCTGCGTGACCGTATCACCGTCCCCACCAACGCCGACGAGGCCACGATCTTCGCCGCTGCCGAGGCTGCCGAGAAGGTCAAACCCTGGCTGGCGGACAAGACAGTGTCGCAGCGACGGTACGTGCCAGGGAAGCTGGTCAACCTGGTGGTGAAGTAGCGCGGGAAAAGGGTGTTTGTCGCAATTGCATGCAGCGTCATCAGACATCGACTCACGACCCTGCGTTGCCTCGCCTCGACGTGGGCGATACCATTTGACCGCTGGAATGTTTGTCCATGAACGTTTTGTTCGCCGGAGCCGTGTCCGATGCGTTTGACTGAAATCCTTAAAGTGCAGAACGTCAAAGTCCCCCTTGTGGCGCCCACCAAAGTCGAAGCGCTCAAGGAACTTGTCGATCTCCTCAATGCAAATGGTGAGTTGCTCGATGCCAAGCGCGTGCTGGAGGCTGTCCTGGAACGTGAAGCCACGCGCGCCACGGGCATTGGTAATGGCCTGGCCATCCCCCACGGGAAATGCTCGGGCGTCGATCACCTCGTGATGGCTGTCGGCAAGCCAGCCACGCCGATCGACTTTCAGTCCATCGACGGTCGGCCTGTCTCGATTATCTGGCTTCTAAGTTCCCCACCCGATATGACCGGCCCGCACATCCACGCGCTGGCGCGCATTGCCCGATTGATGACCATCGACAAATTCCGCGCTGCCCTCGCGACCGCATCCACGCCCGAGCAGGTGTTTGACATTATTGTGCAGCAGGAAAAATCGCTGTAATTCGGACCGACGAATCACAGATCAACTCAGAAGAACTCAGATAAAACAGGTTTGAAAATCTGAGTCCATCCGAGTCTATCTGTGGTTCAGTTTCCAATCTGTGTTTTAAGCGTTCGCGTGGGCGGCTACCTGTTTCTCGGCGTGGTAGCTGGATCGGACGAGCGGGCCGGATTCGACGTGTCGCAATCCCTTGGCTTCGCCACGCTGTTTCCAGGATACAAACTCGTCGGGATGGACCCAGCGTTCGACCTTCAGATGTTGCGTCGTCGGTTGCAGGTATTGCCCAAGCGTGAGGATATCGCAACCGATTGCCACGAGGTCGTCGAGCACACTGTCGATTTCATCTGCCCGTTCACCCAGCCCGAGCATCATGCCAGTTTTGGTGACAAACCCTTCGTTCTTCGCCAAGTGCAAAAGCTGCAGACTGCGATGATATTTTGCCTGCGGGCGAACGGTTTTATATAGGCGCGGCACCGATTCAATATTGTGATTGAGGATGTCCGGCTTGGCCTGCAACACGGTACCCAGGGCATTCCAGTCGCCACAGAAATCCGGGATGAGCACCTCAATGCTTGTCTTTGGGGACTGAAGTCGAATCTGCCTGATCGTCTCTGCCCACACCCCCGCGCCGCCATCGGGCAACTCATCGCGGTTTACGCTCGTGAGGACCGCATGCTTCAGATTCATCTTCGCCACCGCATCCCCCACGCGCACGGGTTCATCCAAATCAAGCGTCGGGGGACGACCGGTGGCTATGTGACAGAATCCACACGACCGGGTGCAGACGTCTCCGAGGATCATCAGGGTAGCCGTCCCCGCGCTCCAGCACTCGCCGAGATTGGGGCACATGGCTGATTCGCAAACGGTGTGGAGTTGATTCTCGCTGACCAGCCGCTTGAGCTTCGCATACCCCTCCCCGCCCGGCATCTTCATCTTAAGCCAGGAAGGCTTGCGCAGCGGTTCATCAGTAACGACCAGGTGATTGAGGGAAAACGTCATAATGCCCGACGAATATTAGTCCCAACTCGGTGGCATTGCGAACAGGATTGATCCACGAATCTTCACAAATCGCACGAATGAATACGGAAGTAGAACCACGACTCGACTGCGGTTGTCGGAGTCAGATGAATGCGGATAAGAATCAACCACAGATCACTCAGATGAACTCAGATAAAAATGGATGGACAAAATTCCTTATCCGAGCCTTCCGAGTGATCTGTGGGCCAAGTTTTTCATATTCGTGAGATTCGTGAAGATCCGTGGATAAAGATTTCACCCTTATGCACCTGCGGAGAAGGGTTGATCGCTGGTGGTGTATTGGACGCTGTACACGAGGAAGTCTCCTGCGACGGGGCTTCGGAATCGGCGGGTCTGGGCGAGGCCGGTTTTTACGCGGGCAGTCGCGATGATGTCGGCTCGGCCGTCGCCGTTGATGTTGGTGATACCGATGGCGGTTCCCCGTGAGAACTTCGATCCGAATGCAGAGAAGCTGGATGTCAGCGCGCCCGTCTGACCGTCAAATACGCGCACGTTTGATCCGTTGCCTTTGCGCGGGGCAGTGATGATATCGTCGTAGCCGTTGCCATCGACATCGCCGGACGTGACGAACACGCCGTCCTTCAACTTGCGGGAACTGTAGGCGTCAAAGTTGTGCAGAAGCACGCCAGTCAGTCCGCTGAAGACCTGCACGCCACGACCGCCTTTACCCGCACCGACGATGATGTCGGACTTGCCGTCGTTGTTGGTATCTCCGGACGCGACCGATACGCCCTTGCTGAAGGTTTGACCGGAGAACGCGCTGAACAAGCCGTTAGCGCCGGCCAGTTGCGCGCCTGTGGTCGAGTCGATGACAGTGATCTGCGAACTCGCCTTGGTCGACGCGATGATGTCCACGCGACCGTCGCCGTTGACGTCACCCACCGCCACAAAGATCTCACGGGCACTTGCCCCAAAGGGTTGATACGTTGCCAACGCGGCACCGGTCGCGCCGTCGAAGGTCTTGATCGTTCCGGACTTGCTGGTGGCCACCACGATATCCTCGACACCGTCCCCGGTGAGATCGCCCGTCGCCAGGCGAATCTCCCCGCTGACCTTGCCGCGATACGCCTGCACGGTACGCATGACCGTCAGGCTGGATGCGTCGTACAGTCGAACGAACGTCCCGACGCTGGATCGCATGGCCGACGCAACAACGCCTGAGGCGCGATCGTTGTCGACGATGGTGACGGTGGAAGTCGGGTTGACGCCGAGCGTCGACGACCCGCTGGGCGACGAGAGCACGACCGAGAAAGTCTCGGCGGATTCGGATGCATTATCGTCGATGATCGGAACTGTAATCGTCTTGGATGCCTCGCCCACTGCGAACGTCAGCGTCGCCGCCGACGCGGTGTAGTCAGCTGCGGTTGCGCTTCCATCAACGATTGCGTAGGCGACGGTTGTTTCACCGTCGGTTCCGCCGGTGCGCTGAATGACGATCGAGATTTCGCGCAACTGCTCGGCAATGCTGTAGCTGGCAGTCGCAAAGGTGAAGACGCCTTGGTTCTGATTGATCGTGCCAAGGACATTGGCATTGCCGATGCTCGCGTTGGAAGGGGAGCTGAGGTTCAGCTGCACGGTGAGGGCCGCATGCGGGGCGGTCACATCGATCAGGGGGACGTTGACGACGACACTGGTTTGCCCCGCGGGAATAATGGCCGTGCCGCTGCTGGCGACATAGTTTACGCCCGCGACGGCCGAACCGTCGGCGGTTTGATAGACCACTGCCACATCCTGCGCCGCTGCGGTGGGGATCGTCAGGGTGAACGGAAGCGAGCCGGCCGATTCATCTACCGATCCACCATTGGCGGCGAGGACGGGGGCCGGCTCGTCGTCGGTGATGGTGAGAATCGCAGCCGAGAGTGAAAGCGTCGAAGACCCGCCTTGCGGGTTGGAAAGCGAGAGCGCGATGGTTTCGTCGCCTTCAAAAACCAGATCGTCCAACAGAGGAACAGAGAAACTCTGTGAAGCCTCGCCAATCGCAAAGGAAAGCGTGCCCGTGACAGCGGTGAAATCTGTCCCTGCGATGGCGGAGCCGGAGGAGGCAGCGTAGTCGACGGTGACGGCGATCAACGGATTGCTACGTGTGACAGTGATGGTGGCAGCCCCGGCGTTCTCGACGACCGTAAAGGTGGACGCGTCAAAACCGATGGCAGGGGGACTGTCATCATCAATAATCGTTCCCGTCGCAACAAAAGCACTGCCAAGCGTTGCGTCGGTTGGATTGGAAAGGGTGAGGGTAAGCGTCTCATTGACCTCAGCCAGACTTTCACCTGTGACGGGTACAATGATCGTTCCCGAAGAAGCGCCCGCTGCTATGGTGAGCGTGCCGCTCGTCGCAGCAAAGTCCACGCCCGACGTAGCGGTTCCGCTGGCAGTGCTGTAATCGACAGTGGTCGTCTGGGCAACGGGTTGTGAAAGGGACACGGTGAAAACCAGATCGGTTATCCCAGTATTTCCCTCGACGACCCCGTCCGGGGTTGCGACAGTAATTTGCGGGATGACCGACGCGGTCAGCACGAGGTCGTTCCCGTCGCCACCCGTGTAGTTGATTGCGAAAAGTGTAGAGCCAATGGTGATGGTGTCGCCTTGCGCCAGGCCATCGAACGTCCCGATGATCGGGTCGACCCCGCTCTTGTCGATAAGTTTGAACGTCGCCCCAACTGCCGGCGCGAAGTTGAGAATCAGATTGATATCACCAGCAAGAATCACATCGCCGAGGACGATCAGACTGTCGAACAGGGAAGCCCCGTCAATGCGCGAGCGAAGTGTGCCATCGGAGGTCTGGGTGTAGTTCCCGGTAATCGTGAGTGTTCCAGTGGTGCCGTTCTTAATGATCTCACCACGGTTCTCAAGTGAGTATCCGCCGGTGATGGATCGATTGCCGTCTGGGATGGTCATCGTGCTGCCACTATCGATGAGCAGCGAGCCAAGATTGGTTCCCGAGAGCGTACCGGAGGTCCAAAGGAAGGTCCCCGGCACACCGTTGGCGTCATCGATTTTGAAAGTACCCGCGCCTCCGAGTGAACCACCTGTCAAAGTGACCGTTCGCGAGTTAGCCGACCCGTCGGCCGGGTTGTTGAAGGTGTACGTTCCTATGCCGAAATCGGTGGTGAGGATGTTGAACAAGCCGCTATCGGAATATGTAGAATTTCCGAAGATGACATTCCCGGTACCGGCCGTGGTGTTAAGGATGGAACCAGTGTTGGTGTGCGACCCGGCGGAGAAGCTGAGCGTACCGTCGGGGCGAACGAGGATCACGTCAGTGTTAATGAGGCTACCAGCGAAGTCGAGACGTCCGCTTTCTAAGTCGATGCGCGCGTCGAGCACCTGGTCGGCACTGGGTTCGTATTCAACCTGAAACGGGGCGACGATCGGGAAAAAATCACGTGTGTTCTTAAAGACAACGCCCGTCCCGAAAGTCGTTTGACCGTTGGTATCTTTGAGCACATTTCCAAGATTGTAAATCGTGCTTGTTCCGCTGGTCGCAAAAATGGTCTGGTCATTCTCAATCAAGAACGTTCCCAGGATGTGTATCCAGATTGAAGAGCCATCGCTGAGATCGATATTGTTGGCCCCTGTCCAGCGAAGCGTGCCAAAGATGTCAAGAATGAAGTTGTCATCCAGCGTGCGCGTGCCGGTCCCACTGACATTGGCGGTGACGCCCTCGGGGATCAGCAGGCGCCCTTCTCCACCGATACGCCCCCCAGTCCAACTGAAGGCGTTGTCGACGATGATGGCGGGGCGCTCAATATCAAAGTCGCCGGGAGGACCCCAGAGCGCAAGGATGGACTCCAGATCGGGTTGGTTGAGCTCAGCTGACCAACTGAACAGCCCTCCGCCATTACCACCTGTCACCCCGCCGGTGACGGTCAGGGTGTTCGTGTGGGCGGAGGGAGCGCCATCTTCGGGTCCAAGCGGATGAAAGCGGGTGCCTCGTGGTTCGGGAGACTGCCCATCATTTTCAGTATAGTTCTGATGGAATAGGAGCGAGCCGCCGTTGACGACTGTGTCGTTGACGTCATATAGCCCGAATACGCTGGCAGAGCCACCGGTAGTTAGGACCCGACCGGCACCGGTAATCTCTGACAGATCGATAATGTAATTGGTGATGTCGCGCGTGACACTGTTAACAAATGTCCCGCGTCTGAACTCAAGGGTCGCGCCGGAGAGAATGACAAAATCGCCTCTGCTGATGCCTGCGTTCTGGTCATCGCCCACCGCAAGAGTGCCGGTCTCGATTCGGATGAGTGCGTCCGTATCATTGTAGATGGTAAACCCCTGCGCGCCGCCGATCTCCGTCACTCCGTTGCTTGCCGATTTGACAATGGTTCCGTAGTTCTTGATGTATCCCGTACCAAAACCCGCGAGGAAGTTGAGGTCGGCATCGGTGCGGATCGCCCAATCGCCGTAGTTTTCGATGTTTGCTCCGAGCGATCCACTGATGTTGCCCGTACCGATCCAGTCGGTGGGCCCGAACGTGCGCAGTAAGATTCCATCCGCAAGCACTTTCGTCGCCGACCCAGATATGTTGAAGTTATTCCCGACCGTGATGATGCCCGCACCCGCCCACGTTCCGCCTGCCCAGTTGATCGTTCCGTTAGCGAACGTGAGCACTTCGTTGGTTCGGATGTTCCCCAGATCGAGGGTTCCGCCAGCGTTGTAGGTAACCGTCAGGCTGATCCCGGGAATATTGATAACAACATCGTCGCCAGTTTGGGGCGCACTTCCGGTGCTCCAGTTGGATCCCGTCGACCAATTCCCATTGCCCGCCGTAACCCACGAGACGGTTGCGAAGAGGGTACGCCGCTCGAGGGATTCGCAGGCGGGGCGAAGCACACGGGCGCGCTTGGTTGCCTGCGTGAGTGAAGACAGTTTCGACCGCAATTTCCCCGATCCGTTCCGCCAGAGCGACATGCGACTCTCCGTGTTGTTAAGTCAAGTAGGTACGACAACTTAAGCTATCGGAAGCGCGAAGTCGATCCGCGCGACCCCCGCCGTGGGGACGCTTCAGGGTAGTCAATTTCGCACATATCATCAAGATGATTCGCTCTTCGCGCCATCTTTAGGCAAGGAATCGCTAGTGGCGGGTTGTTCCTGGTTGCCAGATGTCATTCGGTCGCCTCTCCCAATTTACTGGCAACCGACAACTAACAACGGCGTCCACCATCACTTGATATATCCCTTGACCTTGAAATGCTCCAACGCCTCATCAAGGCTCCTGAATACCCGCGTAGCCGTTTCTGTGATGAAGGGGCTGGGGGTGCCTCGGCAGGCCCAGACGACGTACACTTCCTTACCGCCTTCAAACGCGTGATGCAGTTCTCGCTCGACGCCGGACGATAGGCCGGGCTTACCGTTCGGGAGTTCCGGGACGAGGGAGACGATCAAATCCGACTGGTCGACCATCTTGAAGTCGCGCGCGTAGATCTGACCCATGATGTCACCCGAAATCTGCGCGACATCGGCAGTCTTGAGCGTGACCATTCCCTCGGCTGCCTGCACTTGCATCGTCGTCTCGCCGGCCTCGAGCGCCTTCAAGGCCGTGGTGTGCAGGACGAACTCATCAACGTCGCCTGGGTCGAAGCAGATGAAGTGTTCGTTCAGCTTCGCCCGAAACGCGTCGATCTCACGCAGCGTGTCAGGCAAATCCATCACGTGGCTCATGGGGAAGCTGGGGTAGACCTTCTTCCTGTCAGTCTCAAACATCAGGCGATACAGCGTGCTCGTCGTCGCGATGTTGCGCCCGCGACTGACCATGAAGAAGTGCCCGTAGCCACGTGTGACATTCGCGAGGATTTCGGTCGCGAGCAGTTCTTCCTCGCGCCAGACCATGATGTCCTTCAGCGTATGGTCGATATCGTGATCGCGCATCATCCGTTGGTGGACGCTTTCGGCATTGTCCAAAATCGTGATGTACTGATCAGCGTTGAACTCACGAAGCTGGTCGTAATCAAAGGCGGCAAACAACCCGTGCCGCCAGCGGAACGTCGCGTGCGTGTTGACCAGCACGTGCTCATGCTTGTCCGCGATGCGCAGAATCTCCTTGAACACTGCCCGCCGAAGCGTATTGAGCCGCGTGATCGGCAAATTCAGGATGCGTCCATGTGGCACATCGGGCGCCTCGCGATACATCATGTCCCCGACATGACAGACCTCAAGATCAATGCCCTTGCCAAGCGCGATCTTCTTCACCTCTTCAAGGTATGGCTTCTTATCCACACCGACTTGCCCGGTCACAATTGCACGCATGGTTTATCTCCCGATTGTTGTTGGGGAATGTAGCAGAAAAGCGATCAGTCCGTCGTCAGTAGTGCGTAGTCACGGGTATTGGATAGCGATTGTCAATTCTCGAACGTTGAATGCTCAAGTCATCCGGCCGTTCTTCGACAACCCACAATCCACAATCCACATCCAACGCTACGGACTACGAACTACTGACTCAAGACTTCATGACTACCTTCTCTTCCCCGATCACGTTATCTTCCCCGCACAATGCCACGACGTACAGATATTCATTCGATCTTAATCATCGGGTCCGGGCCGATCGTTATTGGACAGGGGTGCGAGTTTGACTACTCGGGCGTGCAGGCGTGTCGCGCGCTGAAGGAGGAGGGGTATCGCATTGTCCTGATCAACAGTAATCCCGCGACCATCATGACCGATCCGGAGTTTGCGGATGCCACGTACATCGAACCGATCACGCCCGAGACGGTCGAAAAGATCCTGGAATATGAGAAGGCCAAAGGCACGCCAGTTGACGCGCTTCTTCCGACATTGGGCGGGCAGACGGGATTGAACACCGGAATGGCCTGCTGGGACAAGGGCATCCTGCAGAAATATGGCGTGCAGATGATCGGCGCGAACCGCGACGCCATCCATCGCGGGGAGGATCGGCAGGTCTTCAAGGAACTCATGATCTCGATCGGGCTGAAGGTCCCGCGATCCGGTGTCGTGCACAACATGAATGATGCGCGACAGGTGCTGAAAGATATCGGCTTGCCACTCATCATCCGCCCGGCATTCACGCTTGGTGGGACGGGTGGGGGGATCGCCTACAACATTGAGGAGTTCGAAGAGATCGTGCAACGCGGGATCGACGCGTCCCCGGTGAATGAAATCCTCATCGAGCAGAGCGTGATCGGCTGGAAGGAATATGAGATGGAGGTGATGCGCGACCGCAACGACAACGTCGTCATCATCTGTGGCATCGAAAACATCGACGCGATGGGTGTACACACCGGCGATTCGATCACGGTTGCGCCGATTCAAACGCTGACGGATAAGGAATATCAACGCATGCGCGATGCGTCGATTGCCGTCATCCGGGCGGTGGGGGTGGAGACGGGAGGCAGCAATATCCAGTTCGGGATCGACCCGGACACCGGCGACATGGTCGTCATCGAGATGAACCCGCGCGTCTCCCGATCGAGCGCGCTGGCATCGAAGGCCACCGGATATCCGATTGCAAAGTTGGCCGCGAAGTTAGCGGTGGGATATACGTTGGATGAACTGGATAATCCGATCACATCGGACAAATCAAAGGGTATCCACACCAGCGCCTGCTTCGAGCCGACAATCGACTACGTCGTCGTCAAAATCCCCCGCTGGACGTTCGAGAAATTCCCCGATGCCGACAAAACACTTACCACGCAGATGAAGTCCGTGGGTGAGGCCATGGCGATCGGGCGCACGTTCAAGGAAGCATTGCAAAAGGGCATCCGATCGATGGAGGTCAAGCGTTTTGGATTCGGTTTGGATAAGAACGACAAGTCGCTGAAGAAGGGCGAGTTCCCGATCCCCCTGGAGACGCTTCGTCGAAAGCTGGCCGTGCCGTCGCAAGGACGGCTGTATTACGTGCGGTACGCACTCAAGATGGGGTGGACGATCGACCAGGTGCATGAACTGACGAATTTCGATCCATGGTTTATTGCGCAGATGAAGGAGTTAGTGGATTTCGAGAACGAGCTTCAAGACTACGCCGAGGAAGCAGCCAAACTTCATCAGCCCGTTTTCAGTCAGTCCGAGCGAGAGCATCTTCTTCTCATGCGGGCAAAGTCGTACGGATACAGTGATATTCAACTGGCTTCGGTATTTGATGTTTCGCCACAAGAGATTCGGGAAGCCCGAAAATTGCTCGGCCTTCAACCTGTCTACAAACTGGTCGACACCTGCGCCGCCGAGTTTGAAGCATCGACGCCGTACTACTACAGCACCTACGAAACGCCCTTCTCTCAACTGGCAACTGACAACTCGCAACCGGTAACCATTCAAGAAGACGAAATCCGCCTGACTGACCGCAAAAAAGTCATCATCATCGGCGGCGGTCCTAACCGAATCGGGCAGGGGATCGAGTTCGATTATTGCTGCGTGCAGGCGGCGTTTGCATGTCGTGAGATTGGGATCGAGTCAGTGATGATCAACTCCAATCCGGAAACTGTATCGACCGACTACGACACGAGCGATTTGCTCTTTTTTGAGCCGCTCACCCATGAAGACGTGCTGAACGTGTGTGAACGCGTGAACGGGGGAGCTTTCAAGAAGGCGGATTCCGATTCAATCCAAAATCCAAAATCCAAAATCCAGAATCTGGTGAAAGGCGTAATCGTGCAGTTTGGTGGGCAGACGCCGTTGAACTTGGCGCGCGGCTTGGCCGAAGCCGGCGTGCCGATTCTCGGAACGAGCATCGATGCGCTTGATCGTGCCGGTTCGCGCGAAGAGTTCCGCGATTTGGTGACGAAGCTCGGATTGAAGCAACCGCCCAATGGCATTGCCCGCAGCGTTGACGACGCGCGTCGCATTGCGCAGGAAATCGGTTATCCCGTTCTCGTCCGTCCCAGCTTCGTGCTCGGCGGGCGCGCGATGGAGATCGTCTCCGACGAAGGACAGTTGAACTATTACATGGCCAACGCGATCGACGTTTCCACTGTTGCCGATGCGCCCATCCTCGTCGATAAATTCCTCGACGGCGCCGACGAGTGCGATGTCGATTGTCTGGCCGACTACGACGCGACGGGCAACGGCAACGCGATCATCATCGGCGTGATGCAGCACATTGAAGAGGCGGGCATTCACTCCGGCGACAGCGCCTGCGTTTTGCCACCGCATTCATTTTCGCCAGAGCTTGTTTTGGAACTCAAGCGTCAGACGAATATGCTCGCCAGGGAACTCAAAGTTCGCGGGCTGATGAACGTGCAGTATGCCATTCGTCATGGCGAGATTTTCCTGATCGAGGTCAATCCCCGCGCTTCGCGCACAGTGCCTTTCGTTTCCAAAGCCACCGGTATCCCTTGGGCTAAAATCGCCGCCAAGGTGATGATGGGGAAATCGCTCGCCGAACTCGGCTACACGCACGATCTGCCCGACCCCAGGCATGTCAGCGTGAAGGAAGTGGTATTCCCATTCAGCAAATTTCCGGGCGTGGATGTGATCCTCGGACCCGAGATGCGCTCGACCGGCGAAGTGATGGGCATTGACGAGAACTTCCCGATCGCCTTTGCAAAATCACAGATGGCTGCCGGGAGCGCGCTGCCGACGAAGGGGAACGCGTTTGTGTCAGTGAACGATCACGACAAAAGAGAGATCATCCCCATCGGCAAAATGCTGGCAGAGTGCGGCTTCAAGATTTTCGCGACGGGCGGGACGTTCGATGTCCTCAGCAAGGCCGGCATCGATGCCGAGCGCGTTCCGAAGTTGAGTGAAGGTCGACCCAACGTCAAGGACATGATCAAAAATGGTCAGCTGCAACTGATCATCAATACGCCGACCAAAAAAGGCCCGCAGACGGATGAGGGGAAGATTCGTTCAATGGCGATCATGAACAGGGTCCCCATCCTGACCACCCTCGCCGCCGCCAGCGCCGCCGCCCAGGCAATTCACGCGCTGCGCGACGGAAAATGGAGTGTGAAACCGTTGCAGGAGTATGTGAATCAAAGACAGAAGTCAGAAAGCTGAAGCCTGAATTGACATTGCGGAAGGCAGACCATGTGAGGTTGAACCCGCGGGACTATCTAGGAAGTTGACGATCGTGATTCCGCGATCTCCTCGCAATCTCTACCTTCTGACCTTTGCATCCTTTCTAACTCTGCCTCATCTCCCCATCCCCGCTGACGCAATTTTCTCAATCGACAGTTTGGCCTGAAGTCGCGGGTCGCCGCTGGGGTCGGATTGTTCTATCTCCCTCAGCGCCGGGAGGGCGGCGGGGTCTTTTAATTCTCCCAGCGACAGGGCGGTCAGCATGCGGATGCGCATGTTCTTGTCTTTCAGCATGGGCAAAAGTTTGATCGTAAATGCCTGCTTGCCGTTGATCCCTGCACAATAGATGGCTGTCAGACGAAGCTGTGGGTCATCGGTGAACATTGCTTCGTCAAAGGCGGTAAACGTCAGTTCGCCTCGTCGCGCTAGAGCGAGCATCGCGTACTGTTTGATCGATTGCTCAAGCAACCAAGGCGGAGAAAACTGCTGCGGGGCTGCATCGCGCGCGCGGGGTTCCAGAAGTTCCGCGACGACAGTCGTGGGCATCGGCAAATCGGCTCGCCCGGCAAGAATCACCAGCGCCGCCCGCTGGACTGCCTGCCAGGGAGATTCCAAAGCCGCTGACAGCAGTGTGCCAATGCGCGCGTCGCGGGCAAGATCAAGAATGTCCTGGGCGGTGCGGTCGGCTTGCTCACGGCTGGCGATGGTGGTGATGGCGATGCGGGTGGCATCGACATCGGGGGCTGGCGGGAGATCCATCAGCGCGATCGCACCATCCCATTGTTCAAACTTCAGCCCGCGCAACATCTCCGGCGACTTAAAGTGCTGCCCCACCTGCTGTAGAAACATTGCCCCCTTCAAGGCCGGGTGATGAGCATCGATGCCCGGCGCGTCGGCATCCTGCGTCATCAAATCGAATCCGATCGTCGGCATATCCGGATTGTTTTTCCAGTTCGGCAATAGCGACTTGGGGATTCGAATCTCAATCGTATACCCGAACGGTCGCAGGCGCGACGCGACCTTCACGCCCGGGTTTTGATTCGCCTGCCACACGATCGGCTCCGGCCATTTTGGATTGATCATGCCGGGAACGAAAATCCACTGCTTGCAGTTGGCGGTCTGACTTTTATTGCGATCGGCGGGCTCGTCGGCCTGGATGAAGACTTCGAAGTCGTCGCCGTAGTACGGCTCCTGCTCGTTCCAGGTATGAACAGAAAAATCGTCGGTGACGTCCGCGAGGATGTAAAGCGACGACGCGTCGGATGCGACGCGGGCAACAAACGACAGGTCGTTATCCCCGTGGTACGTCCCGCGCTCGGCGTCGATGACGAGCCAGTTAGCGGCATCGGTGGAAAAGCCCGCCCGAGCGTCCGGTGCACCAATCTGCTGCCAATCGGTATCACGCGCGTCGATCTGAATCGCGCCGTCAGGGACGACCCATCCGGTCATCGCACGCTCAGCCGCAAATGCAACGGGCGCCAAGAGTGCAGAAACAACGCTCGCGACAATTTTAGAAATCATGAGGTGCCTCTTGGTTATCGAAGGCTCAATACTTTCATCCGTGTTTCAATTCTACTCCCCGGGAATATAGCTGATGACGCCTTCAAATGGGCTGGATGCCGTAGCGTAGCGCTTTTTCGGGATGCGTCCGGATTGGTATGCCAACCGACCCGCCTCCAGGGCGTGCTTCATTGCGGTCGCCATGTTTACCGGGTCTTTGGCGTGGGCGATTCCGGTATTAAGCAGCACGCCGTCCGCGCCGAGTTCCATGGCGATCGTCACGTCCGAAGCTGTACCTACACCTGCATCGACGATCACGGGGTAGGTTGCATCTCCCTCCTTTAACAGCTCAAGGCAAAGGGAAATGTTGAGGGGGTTGAGTATGCCTTGGCCTGACCCGATCGGGCTGCCTGCGGGCATCACAGAGGCGGCACCGGCTTCCTTAATTCGCACTGCAGTGCGCGGGTCGTCGCTGCTGTAGGCGAGGACGGTAAACCCTTCCTTAACCAGTTCACGCGTCGCTTCGATGGTACCGACCGGGTCGGGCAGCAGCGTTTTTTTATCGCCGAGGACTTCCAGCTTTACCCAATCTGCGCCCGCGTTCCCTTGCTTTTCCAGCAGGTCGCGACCGAGCATCGCCACGCGAATCGCATCGTCCGCAGAGAAGCAACCAGCCGTGTTGGGGAGAATGATGTAGCGTGACAGGTCGAGAAAATCGAGGAGAGATTTTCCCGCCTGGTCGATGAGGCGTTCACGTCGCACAGCCACCGTGACCACTTGGCATTCCGACGCGACTAGCGACCGCTGCATGAGGTCGTAGCTGGCATATTTGCCGGTACCGACGAACAGGCGATTGCGGATGTCGAAGCCCCGAATTTTAAAGGCGTCCATCCCGGCCATTATAAGCAAGAGTGCACTCGCTCACACCTGCACGAGATGAATGCCGCGCGTCTGTCGTATTTTCAATACGCGAAGATATCTGCGGCGAAGCGTGTTGCGCAGGCGTTCGATCTCGGCGGGGGTGCCGGTCTGCAGGGGGACAAATCCACCGGCCTTGGAGCGATGTCCGCCTCCCTGTCCAATATTCCGGAGCAGGCGCTTGGCGACTTCGCTCGCGAGAAGTTTGGGCGAACTGGTGCGAAGGGAGACGACCAGCTTATTCTCATAGACAGCCGTCACTAATGCCGCATCAGCCGCGTCATTGCGCAGCAAGAAGTCGGCCGCGAGAGCGGGTTGTTCGAGTGAATCAATCGTCTCCAGATGTGACATGATCGCCCGGTCGTAGCGAAACGCATGACGCACTGCGTTGAAATACATTTGATAATACGACGCGGGTAAGGGCGCGTACCGCATCTGATACAACTTGCGTGTGTCGGCCAGGAGTGTGAGGCTGGACAGCGCGATGTTATCGAGTTCGCCCGGCGTGCCTGCCGCGCCGGCGAGGTCGGATTCGATGGCGAACAGCATGGTGGCTGCGAGGTCGCGCGGGATCGGCGTTTCCAGTTCCATGAAATAACTGAAAACGATTGAGCTGGACGCGCCGACATCCGTGCGGATATCGCAAAATGCGCAACGAGCGATTTTCCCCGGCGCGCGATGGTGATCAATCACCGACGTCGGCACCACCCCGGCAGGCAGGGGCGAATAGGCGAACGTCGGCTGACAATCCATGAGGATGATGGCGTCATAGCTGGGAATTTTTGCATCATCCCAGGGTTCTGCGTTTAGATTCGCAAGCTGTACAAAGCGCTCGTTGATCCCGCCACCCAAACGTCCCTTGAAGCTCAACGTGACTTTCACAGGCAGCTTTGCCCTGACGAGATAGGCGATACCCAGCGCGCTGGCCAGCGCGTCGGGGTCGGGGTGCGTGTGTGACGTGATCAGGATGTTCTGCTTGCCTTCAAGCAGCTTAAGGAGCTTCCGCACTCGCGGGCGATTGCGCGTGCGTCGCTCGACCTGCTCAGCCGAGCCAGCGACGGTTTCCACACAGCTTTCGACGAAGGAGGTCATGGGTCTTTGATCACGACAGGTCTGACTAAGATCTTGTCTTTCAACACTTGAAAGCGCGACTCATTCTTACACGGGCAACGTCTGGCACGGGCTGGAACCCTCATGTTACTGGCGACTGAGATTGTGCTGGTTGCCGTTTGCGCACCAGTGGCTGCGTTCGCCCTTGATAATCCATCGACAGGGTGACCACAACGGATAATACGCGCGCCTGCGTCTAATAAAACAGGGGGCGATGGGACTAGGCTGCAGGGCCATGCGTGTGCGAGGGGTCGGCAATCTCGGCTTGATATACAGGGAGCCGGATGGTGAAGGTTGTGCCCTTACCCGCCTCGCTTTTGACGGTGATCGAGCCGTCATGCTCATTCACGATCTTCTTTGCAACGGCCAGCCCGATGCCTGTGCCCCGATTTCCCTTGGTGGAATGAAACAGCTGGAACATGTGTTTCATCATGCTTGAAGGAATGCCCGCACCGGTGTCGATGACTTCCAGCACGGTTTGATTGTTTTCAGTATCAAAGCGACAGACGACACGAATCAACCCACCCGACTGCGGGTCGACCGCATCCAAGGCGTTGCTGAGAAGGTTCATCAGGACCTGATGCATGCCGTCCGGATCCATGGGGACGGGAGGCTGGTCGGCATCGACGTCGGCGACCACCATGATGCCACGTTCGTTGGCGGCGCTTGCGATGAGTTCGACGCATTCGCCGATGAGGACCTTCGGGTTGATCATCTCCAGCTTCGGCTCACGCGGGCGCGAATAGGCGAGCAGATTCATTGTCAGATTGTAGATTTTCTCGAGATTGCGATCGACGATTCGCCAACCCTTGGTAGCCTGCGGAACGTTGGCGGCATTCAGTCCCATCTCCACGACATCTGCACCCCCGCGCAGGGCTTGCAGGATATTTTTGATCGAATGCGACAACGCAGCCGTCGTCTCACCGATGGCAGCCAACCGCTCGGCCTGAAGTTGCTGTTGATACAGCGTCGCATTCTGTACGGCCATGCCCGCCTGCAACCCAATGAACGTCAACAGCCGGAGCTGATCAGGTGAATACGTGTAATTTTTAACCGAGCTATCAATGTAAATTACGCCGATGATTTCGTCCGATGACTGATCCGGCGAGGCCTGGGCTTTGACATTCAGCCTGCGCTGCTTGATCGGCACGCACAACGCCGAGCGAATGCCCAGGTTATGCACGCTCTTGCCCTTCGAGAATCGTCGATCCGCCATCGCGTTGCTCGACAGCACACCTTCGCCTGTGCTGAGCACGTGGTTGATGATCGTGCGCGACGCATGAATCTTTTCCTCCGCAGGCTTCGGGGCGGCTGGCTTATCTGCGGGAGATTTTCCTTTCGACGTCTTGGGATTTTTCGCGTCGGGACGCGCGTCATCCTTGTCATCATCCCGCCGACGGACGACTTTGGGGATCAGTTCCTGGGATTCATCTTCATCCCGAAACAGGATGATCCCGCGATCAGCCTTGACGTGCTCGAAGACCAGATCCATCACCACTTCCAACACCTGGTCGGTCCCGAAGCTGCTGCCCAGTGAGGCGCCCAACTGGTAGAGAATCTTGAGATTTCCCAGCGCCGCAGCCGCGGGGTCGGGGACGGCTAATACCATGCTGTCGTCGTTTGAAGAGACCGTGTGCATGATGGCCGAGTCCATTCCCGCCTCTTCGCCCGCGAGTGAAACCGCGCCGCTGCTGGTGCGCGTCACGCCTGGTTGCGCGCCAAATACGAGCAATGTGCGCCCCACGCGAATTTGATCACCCACCTTAAGTTTGTAGGGGTTGTAAACGCGCTGGCCGTTGATGTAGGTCCCGTTTGCGCTACCGAGATCAAAGAGCTGCCACTCTCCGTCCTCGGGTTTAAGCTCCGCGTGACGACGGGAAACGGTGTTGTCGGTCAGCGGAAGGTTGCGGCTCTCCCGTCCCACCAACGCCGGCGAATCCGGCAACTCAAACCGCCGACCTTTGTCAGGACCTTGTAAAACTAAGAGGGTTAGCACGGCAGCATGGTAGCGGGGGGGAAGTCAGTAGTCAGTAGTGCGGGGTGGATAGTCAGTAGCGTCGACTGTCGAATGTCGAACGTCGAGAATGCGGTCGTCAGCATCAACCTTCAAACTTCGACAATCCACATTCAAGATTCGACATTCAATGCAACGGACCACTGACCAGTGACTACCTCTGCATCTGCTCTTCGGCCATCACAACGTTGTTGTAGCGGAGGAGCGTGCCCTTGGCTTGCTCGAGTCGTTGGATGGCGATGTTGTAGTTGCTGATGGCGTCGGCTTCGTTGCTTTGGGCGCCCGCGACGCGTTCCTGGGTGTCGAGCTTCAACTGGACGAAGGTGGGCGTGAGCGGTTCGTCGCCTTCTTCGCGTTGTTGGATCGCGCGTAACGCGTCGAGTTGCGCGTTGACCTCGTTCCGACGCGCAACAATTTCATCCCACGTGGTATGAATCTCACGGAGGGCCGTCTTCACATCCAGTGTCACCTGCTCGACGAAGCTGCGGTAGCGATCGACCTCCTGCTGACGCGTAAGGAGCGTGCGACGATAGATCGATCGAGGCCCACGATTGCCAATTGGAATTTCAAGCTGCAGTCCGATGGTGTATCCAAAATGGGTGTTATTGAATGACCGATCAGACAGCGTGCCCATATCATCAGCACCCGACTGAGCGGAGCCCTGCAGGACGGCGTCGAGCTTGGGCAGGAGATTGTTTTTCGCGGCCCGGCGTGTCACCTCGGCGGAGTCGATTCTGGCCATCTGCTGCGCCAGTTCAAGGCGATTGTTGAGTGCCGAATCCACCTGCTCTTCAAACCGAAACTGGATGGCCTCTTGCGTCGGGTCGTTGCTCGACAGGATTAGCACCGGGCTGCTCACGGGCATATCCGGATCGTTGATCAACTGCTTGAGCTTGTCCGACGCATCGCGCACGGCTGCCCGGGCGCGAATGAGCTGAGCGCGGTTCGATTCAACCGACGCGTTGGCCTGCGACAACTGCAACCGCGTGACGTCCTGCCCCATTCGCTTGAGCAGGATATCGCTGGTGCCCATGGATAGTTTCAGCAGGTCTTCCCGGATGGTCACCTTGCGCTCATTGGCGACCAGCTGCCAGTATTGCTGCTCGACCTGGGCGAGCGTGTCTTCAAGCTGCTTGCGGAAATCCAGAAGGCTGATGCGCTGGTTATTGCGGGCGATCGTAATCTCGGCCAGGTTCCTGTCGGATCCGAAATCGCGCAGCAACGGCTGAGTGATCTGCAGCACCAGCTCGTTTTCGTAGAATGGATTCTCGAGGGACCGGTTGGGATCGTTGTCGGTGTTCGTCCACTGATAGCGGAGTTCTGCCTGCCCGCCACTTTCCAGACGCTGACGCAGGCCGGTCTGGAAGGTTACGACGTCGCTCTGGTCGTAGTCGATGAGGATGTTTCGATTGCGGCCCTGATCGAAGAATGTGGTCAGCGCGGTTTGCCGGTTGCGCTTCTCGTAACTGGCCTGCGAGAAAAAGATCGGGTCGAAAGCGGATTCGGCCTCCGTCACCCGCGCGCCGCTGATGGCGGGCCCGTAACCGGCAACTTTGACATCAAGGCTGTGTGATACTGCCCGTTGAATGACATCCTGAAGCGTCACACGAATGACCGGTTCGGTACCCAGCGCTGGCCCGGTCGTCGGTGGGGGCGTGCCGGCAGGGCGCGTGTCGCTGGCGGGGCTTACGAACGTCGTCGGCAGGGGGGCCATTTCCTGAGGCACCTGACCCCGCGAAAAATCCTTTTCCGGTCGTTGCCACACACGCGCGTCAAACGGCTCGGGATCGTGCGCGTTGCACCCCGCCGTCAATATGATGACAGGAAAAGCCAGCAGTGTGACGGCTGCTGCGCGAATCGCGACAACGGTGCCCTTGGTGTAAATCGACATGCGGATATCCATTCCAGTTGCCCTCATCCATGGTGCCCAGTACGCCTTCAAGCGTGCGCGGCATTATAGGTGTGGGATTTTTGAACGCAAAAGCCTGGCGGCTCGATCACGAAAAATACTCGCGCCGCGCGTCTCTCACGATTTAACATCGGCAAAATGCAGGGACGAAGTCGCCAATCTCTGTGCACTGTCGCATCGCCGGCCGGTGCCCACGACGGTAACGTCGCGCGAGGCGTTCTAATCGGACGCATGTCTCACACCCGCGGGCACTGTCGACTCGCATCATCAATTGGCCATGCTACAATTCGAGGCGGGCTGTCCGTACAACGTGGCATGGACGACTCGTCCGTGTATGAAATAACTAGCCACACGGGCGGGTCGCCCGTGCCACGAGTGTCATATTCGTCGCATCGACGATTATTCGCATTCTTGCCCATGAATGATTCGGGCGTTCCTCATGGTCAAAGACGTATCCAAGCGACAACCCCGCACAAAGCCCGGTCCCACGCCCGTCACCCCTCATCGTGTCGAAAGCAAGCAGGCGGTTGACTATCTCGCGCACTATTTCTGGTTTATTTTCAAGAATGTGCTGGGATGGATTCTGATCCTGGGTGCACTCCCCGTGGGCATCACGCTCCCCGGGCCAGGCGGGTTGCCTCTATTCATCATCGGCTTTGCAATGGTCACCTTCCCCGGGAAGCGCAAGCTCACCTCGCGGGTGATGCGTGGAAAACGACTGCATACCGAACTGGCGATCTTCGGCTTCATCACCGCAGCCTTTTCGGTGCTGCTGACGGCCGGGGTCCTGTGGTATCTGCACGATCAGTTTGAACACTTCAAGAAGTTTTTCGACCGATATTCCATGTCCGAGCCGGCCGGGTATATCGCAGTGGGCCTGACTGCATTCATCGCGACGTGGGTGGCATCGCAATTGGGGTTGCGGGTACTGAACTTCGTCATCCAGAAGATGCCCTGGATGCGTCGCAAGATTCGACCCGTGCTCAAGCGAATGGGGATTAACTTCCTCCCGTCGCGGCGCAAGCGCGAGACCGATATTGCAGGCGGGACGTCGGTCACCGTTCAGCAGGATGAGATTTTGGAACTCAGCCCCTCTGCCCAAAGCAAGTTGAACGCAACATGGAATTTTGTCCGCCCGTGGCTGCGCCGGATGGTCGCGCTGGGGATCACGATCGGGCTTTTCGTCCTCGTCGTCTCACCGATCAAGGACAACTGGCAGAAAGTGCTCACACAGCTAAACGCGATCAGCCCTATGCGGTTTTTTCTGGCATCGGGGATGTTCACACTCTTCCTTGGCTTCCGAGCGATCAGTTGGCGACGCATTCTGATTGGGTTCAAGCATTATCTGCCCATTGGCGCGACGCTGCGAATCTGGTCGACCAGTGAGCTTGCACGCTATCTGCCCGGCGCGATCTGGCAGGTCATCGGACGCGTCTTTCTGGTGCGTCCGTACGGCGTGAGTGGGAGCATCTGCTCGACGAGTCAGGTTCTGGAACTGTCGACTTTCCTGCTCGCCAACGTGATGGTCGCAGCCGCATGCCTGTTGAAATATGCCGCCAAGATGAGCCCCGAGGCGCGCCCGTGGATGTATGCAGCCATGACCCTGGTACCGGTGCTCGGTTTTCTGCTGCATCCCCGGATTTTTTACGGCGTGACCAATGCGGTGCTATCACGATTAAGAAAGCCAGTGATCACTGACCGTCTGTCAGGATATGCCTTAATGCGCATGCTTGGACGGATGATCCTCGCGCTGGTCTGGCAAAGCACTGCGGTCTTCATCCTGCTGCAACCAGTGCTGGAGTTGAAGTGGGATTGGTGGTGGACGGTGGCCGGCGCGTATTGCCTGGCGTGGAGCGCGGGATTCCTGGCGGTATGGGCACCCGGAGGCGTGGGCGTGCGCGAGCTTGTCTTCGTCGCAGCCATGGGCATCGTCCTTCCGCCTAGCGTGTTGGAAAGATTTGGAGATTCGCGGGGACTGTTGGGGGCGCTGGCAATCATCCTGCGCGTGTGGGCGACTATCGGCGAGCTGACGCTGTGCGCAATCGCTTACACAGTCGACTGGGCCGGCGCGACCGGCCATCATCCGCCGGTGGAACCCGCGCGACGGACGGTCGTCCAGTAGAGATAAATAAGAAACATCAGCCAAAGCAGAAACGCGACTAACAAGGTGAAAAACAGGCGCGGATGAGGTTTGAACGGCGCGCGGCTGTTAGTCGGGGTATGACTTGCCCGTGTGTCGCTAGCTTCAGGCGCGGTAGGCATATGAAATCCGTCCGACTTACAGTTCCACCTTCGCGTGACACACCCAAGCGGGGCGCTGTGCGTCCGCATCCGTTGGCGTAAAAAATCCGGATGTACAGCGTCCGGCGAGGACGAAGATACGCGACATCATCATCCCTTGAGCTCGATTTTATATGCAGCACCGAACGCTTTTTTAAACTCGTACACGCCCCTGAAGTCTTCCAGCTTGTCCCCGTCGGTTTTGCTCATCATCTTGCTCTCGATCATGGCGAACACGATCCGACCAAAATCCAGCGTGCCGGTGATATTCCATCGGCGAAGGACCACCGATGCGAGCAATCCATACTGCTGAAGGGCAAACTCGCGCAGGCCTTCGCACAGTTCCGCGCCGCTGATGTGTCGACTCTCATGCTCCGACTCTTCGCCGTGCAATTTGTCGACGGTATGTGCGAGGCCTTCCTGAACAAATCGATAGGCCTCCAGCGGGTACAACCCAACCTCGCGGACGACGTCCTCGATCGTCTTTTTGATGGCCTGGTCGTCAGTCGGGGGCATGGAGGGATTTTACTCGCCACCGCTCGTTGCGACAATGATCGGAATGTCGTTTCATCGACAGGCCGCAGAAGTAAGAACATTGGATGCATTCGGCAGTCGTTTGGGGAATGATTGGCAGACCTTAGAGATGCACGCGTCGGGTATATACCCACCATTCGATCATCAGCACGGGTAGGGCAGCGCAGGCGATCAGCCACCACCAGAGTTCGCGGCGGCTTTTTCCTGTTCCACCTGCGAGCGTCTCCCCCACGCCGCCCGGGGCTTTCGCCTGTGGCACTAAGTTGCTTTCGTTCGCATCCAATAGGTTGACGGCCAGTTGCTCATATCCCGGAATTTCTGGGTCCGTGCGATACAGGCCCACGCGGTCCAGAGGCGGTAAGGCAATGTCACCTGTCTCAGGAATCTTGATATCCCGATTCTCAGGCCCCGACATGTGGATCGTTTTGATTGACTGATCCAGCTTCAATATCGACGCACGAGGGATCCGCGGAGTTGCGCCGGGGGCGTAGCTTTCGCGCACCGACATTTCTGTACCCAGCGCAAGATACTGCAGTGTGTTATGAAGGAAGACCGGGAAGCTCACTTTCATCGGCCAATTGCTTTGCAGGACATCAAATGCAACGACGATGTGGGTCGCCTTAACCTCACGATCCAGAACGACCAGCGGACATTTCAACCCGTCGACAAGTACCTCGGCCTCGAGGGGGAGGCTAAGTTTGATGGCCTCGCCAACATAAATCTTGCCCAGCTGCAAGTCACGCAGCGTGGGATGATCTCGCTTCCAGTCCAACACACCCTGATCCGTGATGAGCCGTAATGCGCCACTGGCTTCGGTGTCAGCTGTAATTTTGGAACCCGGGGGAGCGACACCAAACCAGACAAGCGATCCGGCTTCGGGCATGTAAGCCGGTGCGTAGCGATCAAACAGGATGACATCAAACGTCTTGGGCTTTTGATTTTCGTACTGCAACGGCGACACGGTCTGCGGCTTCTGGAGATTGAGCGCAGCGAGCGCCTTTTCGAGGAAATAATTTCCATCGGTCACGAGCAAAACGGAAAGGCTTCGAGGCGGGGGCAGCACCACCTGGGCCGAATCGTCAGCGGAGAGTAGGTCGTTGACCGTGTTGGTCTGCTCGATCTTCACGACGGCAGCGGTCAGGACGTCGACCGTGTATTCGACGCTGTCGCGCATCTGCTGGCCGGCCTGTTCGGCTTGTCGGCGCTGCTCTTCGGTCCAGCGCTCTGGGAATAATGTGACGGACGTTCCGATGCGCCGGACTTCCCCATCGACACTCAGTTGCACATCGGTACTGACAATGTCCGGGCCATAATTAGCCAGCCGTGCAAAGACCTGCACCTCGGCGGGGCGTTCGTAATTTCTTTTGGCAGAGAGTGCTACAATCGCGATATTCCCCGCCTGATCACTGCCGACGGGGTCGTATCGCACATCGGCATTCACGCGCAGCTGGTCGGCATCGAGCACGCGCCCGTCCGAATAGAGATACACTTCTGGCCTCGACGGACCCGGACGATTCTGGTTCTGGTTGAAATGTGTTTGCGCTTCGGCCAGCTGATACGCAACTTTCAGCTTCGACTTACGATCAGTGGGCTGGATCGCATCGATCGCGCGACGCAATGCCGACGTATCCGACGTGAACGGTTGCATTGGCTCGGCAGAGTCGTCAAAGGCAATGACCATGGCTGACGCATCGCGCTCCAGCGCGCCGACCACGTCCTTTGCGCGACGCTTGGCTTCATCCAAACGCGACTTGCCGTTTTGATCGCGCGCGGACATCGAGGCCGACCGGTCGATAAGGAGAACCGTCGTCTTGCCCGGCGGTGGGGCGTAGCTGATGATCGGATTGGCAAGCGCCAGCAGCAACGCGACAAGAATCAACATCTGCAACAACAGCAAAAGGTTGCGTCGCAGCTTCTGAAAAGGCGCATTGACCTGTAGATCCTGAATCGCCTTCCGCCAAAGAATTGTCGATGAAACCAGTTTTTCCTGTCGACGCAGCTTCAGAAAATATAAAATCAGCAAGCTTGGTATCGCGATGGCTGACGCAATGAGAGCGGTAAGCGGATTCAAAAATTGCGGAAACCACGACATGCTCGTCATCGTACCGAATGAATGACCCTGTGGGGAGATGTCAGGTTATCACGGGTAGATCCGGGGCACCCCACGCCGGACGCTTTGCGTCCGGACTTGGCCGGAGACAACGTCCCATAAAGCTTGCCCATGCATAGAATCATGGGTATAAATAAGTGTTTCCGGGGATTTTTACGTGACCGAAGCTTCCTGCGCGTCCAATCTGCCCGTGCTCAGCCGATAAGGGAAGTGTTGCTGGCCTTTGAATGGCAATCGGGCAGGCTCGTTTAGAGTAGGTTATCCATGAAGAATCGTGTGATCGGATTATCA
>Ga0105047_10001788_pt1 | contig 38704 bp, 35 predicted proteins | sample MAT04_FD_78384 | JGI IMG/M metagenome (GOLD analysis project Ga0105047, IMG submission 78384) | Freshwater microbial communities from Lake Fryxell liftoff mats and glacier meltwater in Antarctica - MAT-04 (megahit assembly) | ecosystem: Environmental > Aquatic > Freshwater > Ice > Liftoff...
AGCCAGCGCGAGGAAACTGTCGTTTTTGGTCACAAAATCAGTTTCACAATTGACTTCGATCATGGCACCAACTGCACCGTCCATGCAGGACGTGACAACACCTTCTGCAGTGATGCGGGCAGCAGCCTTGCCAGCCTTGCTTCCCAACTTCACCCGCAGCAGTTCCTCCGCCTTGGCCATATCGCCATCAGCCTCAGTCAAAGCTTTCTTGCACTCCATCATCGGTGCATCAGTTTTTCCACGCAGTTCAGCGACCATGCTTGCGGTAATTGCAGCCATCTTGTTTCTCCGAAAATCGTTTCAATATTTCAATAAAGACTAAAAAAAAGGGGCCACTAAGCCCCCTTTTTAGGGCAAAAAGAACTTCAGACAGAAGCTTCGCTCACCTCAACAAACTCATCCTTGCTTTCGGCCGCAACAGCCTTGACAACATCATCCACCGCATTGGCGCGGCCTTCGATGATTGCGTCAGCAATACCACGAGCGTACAGCGTCACAGCCTTGGCCGAGTCATCGTTACCAGGAATCACGTAGTCGATTGCTTCAGGCGAGTGGTTGGAATCAACGACACCGATCAGTGGTATGCCCAACTTGCGCGCTTCAGCGATGGCAATTTTGTGATAACCGACGTCGATCACAAAAATCGCATCCGGCAAGGCCGTCATATCCTGAATGCCACCAATGTCTTTTTCGAGCTTCTGCAATTCGCGCGCGAACATCAACTGCTCTTTCTTGCTCATGCTTTCAAGACCAGCTTCTTGCTGCACCTTCATTTCCTTCAAGCGCTTGATTGACGTCTTGACGGTTTTGAAGTTGGTCAACATGCCGCCCAACCAGCGCTGGTCAACATACGGCACGCCAGCGCGTTGCGCCTCTGCCGCCACTGTCTCGCGTGCTTGGCGCTTGGTACCCACCATCAAAATGGTGCCGCGTTTGGCCGACAACTGGCGAACGAACTTGGCCGCATCCTGGAACATAGGAAGCGACTTTTCCAGGTTGATGATGTGGATTTTATTGCGATGCCCGAAGATAAACGGGGCCATCTTGGGGTTCCAGAAACGGGTCTGATGTCCAAAATGAACACCCGCCTCAAGCATCTCACGCATTGTTACAGCCATAAATTACTCCAAAGGTTAGATCTAAAACTCAGCCCCCTTATCGCCACAATGAATAAATCTTGATCGGGCGACACCTTGACGGGGCTGGTTTGCGATTGAATTACGGATAGCGCGGCGCGCCATTAGCAAAGCCTTTGGAGTATAACATGGCACGGATGCCGGCACCCCTGCGCCAAGGCTAGCCAGCCGAGGTTCCGCAACTGGACGGCCCGGGTCTACATGCCCGCACTTTTACAGTGCGCGATCTGCTGACACAATGCGTCAATCGTCACATCTAATACCCATGAGTCCAGAACTATCCCAAAAGCTTGCGGCTGCGGTCGATGCCATGCCGGCATTTCCCAAAAGTGTCCAAAAAATTCTGGAATTGACGCGGGATGTCAACAGTACGCCCAAAGACTTGGTCGAAGTGATTGACAAGGACCCGGTTGTAACTGTCAAAATTTTAAAGGTGGTCAACTCGGCTTACTACAGCCTTCCCCGGCAAATCACGTCCGTAGGCCACGCCGTCGTCTACCTGGGCTTCAACACCATCAAGAATCTGGCTCTCAGCATTGCCGCGATTGGCATGCTACCCAAAGACAATGAATCGGGATTCGACGTTCAGAAGTACCTTTTGCACTCCTTGGCTACAGCAGGAATAGCAAAGCAATTGGCAGCAAGAGTCAGCGATGCTGACCCGATGGACTGCTTTATTGCAGGTCTGCTTCATGACTTCGGAAAAGTTGTATTCGCACAAATAATGCCCCAGGAGTTTCGGAGGGCACTGCTCATCAGCCAGGACACCGGCGGTTCGCTGCACACGGCTTTACAGCAGGAAATTGGCGCCGATCACGTGATTGTCGGTGCAATGCTGGTCGAGAAATGGCGGTTTGCGCCCCACCTGATCGAGACCATCCGCCATCAACACGTCGCCGACTTCAAAGACACCGACATGATTGCGTGCGTGTTTGGAGCCAATCAGATCAGCAAAAAAATGAATTTTGGATTTGGCGGAAATCTGTTCATTGACGAGTTTCCGGAAACGGTGCAAAAACGCCTGGGCGGCACTCTGGATCAAGTCATCGCTTCCTTGGGCGACTTGAATCCTCTGTTTGAAGAAGCTAAAGTCTTCGCAAGAGGCTAAGGAATCAACCATGAAAGTAAGATTCTGGGGAGTTCGTGGGTCCATTGCATCACCTGGGCCAAAGACCGTACGGTATGGCGGTAACACGACTTGCATCGAAATACGCACGGACGATAACGAACTCATTATTCTGGATGCGGGAACGGGTATTTTTCCGCTTTCACAAACGCTGCTGGCAGAATTGCCCGTCACAGCCAACGTGCTGATCACCCATTCCCATTGGGATCACATACAAGGCCTTCCCTTTTTCATACCGAACTTTATTCCGGGCAACACCTTGCGTTTGCATGGTGGCTTTGATCCGGTATCAGGAAAAGGAATTGAACAAGTCATGGCCGTGCAACTTCAGTACAGCTACTTCCCGGTTCGCGAGGCGGAAATGAAAGCTCGCATTGAGTACGTGACCCTGACACCAGAACAGTCCATTCAAATTGGATCAGCGACGGTTACACCCTACCTGCTGAACCATCCGGTGATTGACTTCGGCTATCGCATTGAAAGCAATGGAAAGTCCGTCTTCTTCACCGGCGATCACGAGCCCCCGTACAACATTTACGAACCCACAGATGAAGGGTTTGATGAATACCAGGTGTTTGTTGATGAGAAGGCCCAAGCCATTCAGGAAGCGATACGGGGGGTCGATGTTTTCATTGCAGATTGTTCCTATACCGACGCTGAGTACCCCGCAAAGAAAGGCTGGGGGCATGGCACGTATAAATCCAGCATCGCAAGCGCCAAGGATGCAGGGGTGAAGGTTCTGTTTTGTACACACCACGAGCCGACGCGAAGTGATGACGCGCTGGAGGAGGCGTTTAGTTCAGCACTCATCGCCAATGCGGCGCTTGCCAACGGGATGGATATACGCCTCGCGCGCGAAGGAGAAACCTACGAATTCTGAGCGCATTCTGAGCACCATCGATTTCGGTGCGGTCGCTGCCAGAAGCCTTTTCAGCAGGGGTGTTGCGCGCACTCTTGAAGTGGCCGCTGCCGCCGAATTGCCCGCGCACGCGCTTATTCAAAGAGCGGGCCTTTCCATTGCGCGCTTTGCTATGGCCATAGCACCCCACTCCCGGGTGATATGGATTCCGTGCGGCCCCGGAAATAACGGGGGTGACGGCTTCGAAGCAGCGGTGCACCTCAAGCACTGGGGTAGAACTCCCGTTGTCACGTGCTTATCCAGATCAGGAAGTCTGCCTTCAGACGCGGCCGCCACCCGTCGGCGGGCGGTGCAAGCCGGCGTCACCTTTTCTGAGGAGATACCTGATCACTACGATCTGTGCATTGATGCTTTATTTGGAATCGGTCAAATAAGGGAATTTGACGATCGATGCGTGGCTTGGATCAAGCAGATAAATTCAGGCGCAGCGCCCGTTATATCCGTCGATTTGCCGTCGGGTCTCGACGCAGATACAGGCGAGACAAATACATGGTGTGTCAAAGCCGATTTCACGCTGAGCTTGCTGACTCTGAAACCAGGCCTTTTCACGGCAAATGGGCGTGATGCGTGCGGCGCCATCTGGTTCAATGCATTGGGAGTACCGGAAGCGTCTGGCGCCTGTGCACAGCTCAACGGTACACCCCTGCCCTTGGCACGCCCGCATAACTCCCACAAGGGGAGTTATGGCGATGTCGGCATAGTGGGCGGAGCTTCTGGCATGGCAGGCGCAGCGCTGCTTGCGGCCAAAGGAGCGTTGCATGGCGGTGCCGGACGCGTTTACGTCGGCCTATTGGATGCAAGCCTGTCGCTACTGGACATCGACCAACCTGAACTGATGTTCAGAAAACCGGCGCAACTGGCGTACGAGACGATGACAGTGGTTGCAGGGTGTGGTGGTGGTGACAGCGTCCACGCGCACTTGGGTGACATCCTGGCCCGCGCATCCCGACTGGTCCTTGATGCCGATGCACTGAACCACATTGCAAAGGACCTGGCGCTTCAGGGTCAGTTACAACGAAGAATCAAAAACACAACCGTGCTGACACCCCACCCACTGGAAGCCGCTCGTCTGTTAGGCACAGACAACAAGCACGTCCAGTCCAACCGGCTTGAGGCCGCGCAGGCTTTGGCCGATCGATTTGCCGCCACTATCGTGTTAAAGGGATCTGGCACGGTGATCGCGGCGCCAGAGGCGCTGACCCGCATCAACACCACGGGGAATGCCCGACTGGCAACGGCGGGGACTGGCGATGTTCTCGCCGGACTGATCGGGGCCCATCTCGCCTCCGGAAGCACTGTTTTCGAAGGCGCATGCCAGGCAGTCTTTCGGCATGGCCACGTTGCGGACTTGTGGAGCGCCCAGACAACCATGACAGCCCAAGACCTCTCACACGGTTTGTGACCACATCGCCCATTCAATCCTGAACGGCGTGAGAGCATCGCAGACACCCTGCTTAACGGCGTTTTCGGGGCGCCTTTTTTTGCGGGGCCGCTAACTGGTCCTGGGTCCTGGAAGTCTTCGGGGCTTTCCCAGCTGTCCGCTTGTGTGATTCCGCCATGAACGCAACGGGTTGGGCATCCGATTGCGAATCAAATCGGTCCGCCGAAAGTGCGCGCGCCTTGGTATCCCGCTGCCCGCCCTTGTCTGCCACTGCGCGTCCAACGAGCCCCTCACCCTCTTGAACCAGGCGAAAGTCGATTTTGCGACCGTCCAGATCAACACGGCTTACCTGAATACGCACCCTTGTACCAATCGCATAACGGGTCCCCGTTCTCTCTCCGCGCAATTCTTGTCGCGCTTCATCGAACCGGAAATACTCACCGCCCAGTTCAGTGATGTGCACCAATCCTTCCACAAACATTTCGTCCAGCGTCACGAACACCCCGAACGTCGTAGCCGCAGTCACCACACCGCCGTATTCTTCGCCGAGGTGCTCCTTCATGTATTTGCACTTCAGCCAAGCCTCCACGTCCCGACTGGCTTCGTCTGCACGGCGTTCGTTGGCACTGCAATGCAGCCCGGCGGCCAGCCACGCCATACCCTCGGCGCTGGTTTTTTTCGGCGCCTGAGTCGGTTGACCTACTTTGGAAGCCAAACCCTTTTCCAGGCGACGAGCCAACTTGGCATGCGCCTCCCCCGGTGTTGGCAATACGGGCAACTGGTATCTCGTCTTCGCCAGAACGGACTTGATGACCCGGTGCACCAATAAATCCGGATATCTACGGATTGGGCTGGTGAAATGGGTATACGCGACAAAGGCCAGACCGAAATGCCCGCTGTTCGCCGGCGTATAAATTGCCTGCTGCATGGAGCGTAACAACATGGAATGAATTTGTTGCGCGTCAGGCCGTCCTTTGGTTGCTTCGGCAATCGCCTGAAACTCCCCTGGCGTCGGATCGTCGCTGATCGTCATACCGATACCGGTTGCCTTGAGGTAACTCCGCAAGATTTCCTTCTTCTCAGGAGTCGGGCCTTCATGCACGCGGAACAAGCCAGGATGCTTGCTTTGCGCAATAAAGTCAGCGCTGCACACATTAGCCGCCAACATGGCCTCTTCGATCAAACGGTGCGCCACATTACGGGTGCGCGGAACAATCTTCTCGATTCGTCCGCTTTCATCACAAATGATTTGCGTCTCAGTCGTCTCGAAATCCACTGCGCCACGCTTCTGGCGGGATTTGAGGAGTGCCTGATATACGCCATGCAAATTGAGCAAGTCACCCACGCGCTCTTTACGTTTGATTGCTTCGGGTCCGCGGGTATTGCCCAGGATCGCGGCCACCTCAGTGTACGTAAAACGCGCATGACTCCACATCAGGGCGGGATAGAACTGATAGGCACTGACTTCGCCATCAGAGGACACGAACATGTCACAGACCATGCACAGGCGTTCCACCTCCGGGTTGAGGGAGCACAAGCCATTGGACAACTTTTCCGGTAGCATGGGAATTACGCGACGCGGAAAATACACGCTGGTTGCGCGGTCATAGGCATCCACATCAATCGCTGAGCCAGTCTCCACGTAGTGGCTCACATCGGCAATGGCGACCAACAAACGCCACCCCTTGGCTGCGGATTTTCCCCTGCCCTTGGTGGCAGGTTCGCAATACACGGCGTCATCAAAATCGCGTGCGTCTTCACCGTCGATAGTCACCAGCGGGATGTCGGTGAGATCAATGCGATCAACCCGATCCTGCGGACGCACCTTGTCGGGCAGAGTCCGAGCCAGCGCAACACACGATTCAGAGAACTCGTGGGGCACGCTGTACTTGCGAACGGCGATTTCAATCTCCATTCCCGGGTCGTCCACCTCGCCCAGCACCTCCTTGATGCGGCCAACAGGCTGCCCAAAGAGCGCCGGTGGCTCCACCAGTTCGACGACAACCACCTGTCCCACTTTTGCCACACTCGTGGCCCCTTTGGGAATCAGTACATCCTGCCCATATCGCTTGTCCTCAGGCGCTACCAGCCAGACGCCACTTTCTTGTAGCAGACGCCCAATAATGGGCTGGGTCGATCGCTCGATGATTTCCACCACACGTCCCTCAGGTCGCCCTTTGCGATCACTGCGAACAATGCGAACCTTGACCCGATCCTTGTGCAGCACCGCACGCATCTCGTTTGGGGGCAAATAGATATCGGGCGCGCCGTCATCACGTGACACAAATCCGTGACCATCACGGTGGCCCTGGACTATTCCTTCGACTTCATCCAGCAAGCCGCTGGTCTGGCTAATATTTTTGATACAGATGCTCTCTTTCCTGAGACGCCCAGGTGGCGGAATGGGTAGGTGAACCAGCGATCCTGCTGATAGCACCCTGCCAATACTATCCGCCAAGCACTGGAAATAATTGGTAGTTTCAACAACTCGATTCCCGCGCCAATCGACTGGCCATGGCTGCAGTAGCCGCAGTACATGATAGGGTTTCCCGATGGCAGATTTGTTTCCACTGCATCAAGTATGCGCTTTAAATTTCGGCTATAATTTGAAGCGTTGCCCGGGTGGCGGAATTGGTAGACGCATACGGTTCAGGTCCGTACGCCGCAAGGTGTGGAGATTCGAGTTCTCTCCCGGGCACCACCATCACACAAAAAGCCTGTTACGAAAGTAACAGGCTTTTTTCTTTGGTAGCAGCGCACTATGCACACAGCACAAGCACTTGAACGCATGTAAAGCGCTTGAGTAGCCGCTGATCATCAGCGGCTACATTGGAAGCAACCCGCGGTACTGCGTTCCAGTTATATCGGCATTGCAACCAGATCGTGACCTTGCGCGCCCACAATGCGAGCCCGGGTAAATTCTCCCACCTTCAGAGTCTTGCTGATTTTCTCAGGCGGCAATAGTCGCACCACGCCATCAATCTCCGGAGCATCGGCATAGCTGCGGCCAATTCCACCCTTTTTGCCCATACCAGGCGCAGAATCAATCAGCACCTGCATGGTGGAGCCCACCCGGTTTTGAAGCCGCGTGGCAGAGACTTCTTCCGCCACAGCCATGAAACGTGCACGGCGCTCTTCCCGAAGTTCGATTGGCAGCATGCCTGGCAGGTCATTTGCAGTGGCACCCTTGACGGCACTGTAGGCAAAACAACCTGCACGGTCAATTTTTGCCTCACGAACAAAATCCAGCAAGTGCGCAAATTCTTCTTCCGTTTCACCCGGAAAACCCGCAATAAAGGTACTTCGAATGACGATTTCTGGACAGGCATCACGCCATTGCTGCAGGCGCTCCAGATTGCGCTCGCCGCTCGCAGGGCGTTTCATGCGGCGTAGCACATCCGGGTGGCTGTGCTGAAGGGGCACATCCAGGTACGGCAAGACCTTGCCGGTCGCCATAAGAGGAATGATCTCATCCACACTCGGATACGGATACACGTAATGCAGTCGGACCCAGGCACCGTAAGGCTCAGCGATTTCCGCGAGCGCTTGCACCAACTCCAGCATGCGGGTTTTGATGGGTTTGCCGTCCCAGAACCCGGTGCGGTATTTCACGTCCACACCGTACGCAGAGGTGTCCTGACTGATCACCAGCAGTTCTCGAACGCCACCTTCGAAGAGCGCGCGGGCTTCTTTCAGAACATCTCCGATAGGCCGGGAAACCAAATCGCCCCGCATCGACGGAATGATGCAGAACGTGCAGCGGTGATTGCAGCCTTCGCTGATTTTCAGATAGGCATAGTGCCTGGGGGTTAACTTGATGCCTGCAATGCCAAAACTGTTGGGCACCAGGTCCATAAACGGATCATGCGGCTTGGGCAAATGAACATGCACCGCATCCATCACTTCTTGCGTCGCGTGAGGCCCGGTCACCGCCAGCACCTTCGGGTGCATCTGCCGCACCAGATTTTGGCCATCGTCAGCTGCTTTGGCGCCCAGGCAACCCGTCACAATCACACGCCCATTTTCGGCAAGCGCTTCGCCAATAGTGTCCAAGCTCTCCTTGATCGCATCGTCAATAAAACCACAGGTGTTGACGATCACCAGGTCCGCGCCCTGGAAGGTTTTCGAGGTCTGATACCCCTCTGCACTGAGTTGGGTCAGAATTAGCTCGGAATCGGTCAATGCTTTGGGGCAGCCCAAACTGACAAAACCGACTTTGGGGATATGGGTATTAGGGGAAATTACGTCGCTCATGGGTCGATTGTCCCAGCTTTTCCAGCCGGGCTTACAAACCGCCTAGCGTTTGATGCCAAAGGTGCCCAGGAGTTGCTCGGTTTGTTTCTGCATCTGTTCCTGCATCTGCTGAAACAGGTTGTTGCCCATGGCCCCCTGAACCAGGGGTGCCTGCATGTCCATCAGGGCCTGCATGTTCTTTTCAAGATAACCGCCCATCATGCCTTGCATGGTGTGCCCATAGAAGCGAATGATGTTGGCAAGCACGGGGGCAGTGAACATGGGTGAGCCGTTGGCCTCCTCCTCCAAAATAATCTGGAGCAGGATGCTGCGTGTCAGATCCTCACCCGTCTTGGCATCAATTACCATGCATGGCTCGCTCTCCATCACCAGCTGTTTGATTTCAGATAAAGTGATGTAGCTTGACGTATCCGTGTCGTACAGGCGGCGATTGGGATATTTTTTGATAATCCGCTGGTGGGCCTTGCGGTCTTTGGGTGATTTGTTTTGCATAGCGGACGGATCGGCTTCCATTGAGGAAAGTGTATTGCAGTGCAACACATTCTAGGCAGTGCCCCGCCAACAGGGGCCTAGGATTACCCTAAGCGTCGGCGCCAATTAAAAAGCCCTGCCCTCCACAACGGAGAACAGGGCTGTCTATTTGGTAGGCGCGATTGGACTCGAACCAACGACCCCCACCATGTCAAGGTGGTGCTCTAACCAGCTGAGCTACGCGCCTACAGTATTCAAGCCTCAAATTATAGCAGCAATTAATGCCCATAGGTTTATATCCTTGTGCGCTGAGCGCCTGAGTCATAATTGACGTTAACGTAAACGTCAATCAGTCCCCTTTTATCAACAGGAGTTATTCATGGAAATTGCAGGCAAGGTATTTATCGTGACCGGTGGCGCTTCAGGTTTGGGCGAAGGCACTGCACGCATGTTGACGGCCAAGGGCGGGAAAGTCGTCATTGCGGACATGCAGGTTGAAAAAGGCGAGGCAATTGCCAAGGAGCTCGGCGGGGCTTTTGTGAAGTGCGATGTCAGCCAGGAAGCCGATGGCCAAGCTGTGGTTGCCAAAGCGGTCTCCATGGGCAAGCTGATGGGTCTGGTCAATTGCGCAGGCATTGCGCCCGCCGAAAAGACCATTGGCAAAAATGGTGCGCACAGCCTTGCCGTATTCACCAAGACCATCACGGTCAATCTGGTCGGTAGCTTCAACATGATTCGCCTGGCGTCCGAGGCCATGGCCAAAAACGAACCCGAGTCCACGGGTGAACGCGGCGCAATTGTCTCGACCGCATCGGTGGCAGCGTATGACGGCCAAATGGGCCAGGCGGCCTACAGCGCTTCCAAGGGTGGTGTGGTTGGCATGACCTTGCCGATCGCGCGCGACCTGGCTCGCAACGGCATTCGCAACATGACCATTGCACCCGGCATCTTTGGCACTCCCATGATGTTTGGCATGCCCCAGGAAGTTCAGGATTCCCTGGCTGCAGCGGTGCCGTTCCCCTCACGTCTGGGAACGCCGCAGGACTATGCCAAGCTGGCTCTGCACATTTTCGAGAATGACATGCTCAACGGTGAAGTGATTCGCCTGGATGGCGCCATTCGCCTGGCACCTCGCTAAATGGGCATTCCACCGCTGAACCCTGAACGGGCTTCAGCGGTGCGCGCGGACCGACGCCAGTATGCCCATCAAGAAAAGCGCGCTGGCCATCAACTGCGTCGCTTGGGGCCATTGCCCTGTCCATAGGAATACATAGGTCAGAGCAAACAGGGTTTCGCTCACGATCAGTTGCCCACAGAGGCTGGCACTCAGACGACGGCTGGCAATGTTCCAAAGCACCGTGGCCAGCCATGCCGAACCCACTCCGGACGCTATACAAAGCATAGCTGCTTGCGCAATATCCGTGCGGGCTAGCAACACATTTGAGTCCGAACCCAGCACCAACCAGACTGCAAGCGCTGCCAACCCGGCGCCCACCCCCAACCAGTTAGCCCAGTCGGTCGTATCAATGTCGCGGTGCTTTTGAAGCCAGGCAGAATTGAGCACCGCAAACGCGGTCCAGCTGGCCATCGCAAGCATTGCAAACGCCAGACCGCGCCAATAAATCCAGCCCGAAACGCTTCGTATGGGCTCTCCAGCCACCGGCACATGCGCGCTTTCTGCATTCATCATCAGCAACACGCCCGCTACCGTGAGCACCAAGCCGGGCAGCAGGCTTCGCCACAGCAAACCATGCGGCTTGCCCAGCAACATGACCCACAGAGGAATGGTTCCGATGACCAGTGTTGGCACCTCTGCTCCGATATCGTGAATCGCCAGAACCAGCAGCAGGTAGTAGCCGGAAAAACCCACAATGCTCAATCCCAGGGCCACCCATGCCTGGTGGGCCGTGGGCAAAGGCCGCGAATTACGCCGCTTTGCCATCACGATCAAAGCGACCAGCCCGTAGCTCACAAAACGGCCCGCCGCAAGATCGACAGCAGAGAGACCGGGAGCCATGGCGGGCAGCACAAACACCAGCCCCCACAGGGCGCCAGCGGCTAACCCCGCCAGCACACCGCCTAGCATTTAAACGCCGAAACCATCGTCCGCTGCAATGATCGCTCCGTTGATGAAATGGCTTTGGTCAGAACACAAGGTCACCAGCAAGGCATCCAGATCCTGGGGTTGGCCCACACGTTTGCGGGGCAACATTTGCACGAGCTTCTGACCGGCTTGCGTTTGCCAGTGGTGGTGGTTGATCTCGGTGTCGATATAACCAGGACAAATGGCATTCACATTGATGCCAAATTTGCCCCACTCCAGCGCCATGGCCTTGGTCATCTGGATCACGGCCGATTTGCTCATGCAATACACGCCAATTTGCGGCAGCACGCGCAGCCCGGCCATCGAAGCGATGTTGATGATGCGACCACCCGTGTAGTTGCCGGGTGCGGACCCTTTGGCGCGCGCCAGCATGCGTTTGCCTATCTCCTGCGCGACAAAGAACGCGCCTTTAACGTTGGTATCAAACATGAAATCGTAGTCATCGGGCGACACATCCTGAATACGCTGGGTGGTGCTAACACCTGAGTTGTTGACCAGAATATCGATGGAACCCACTTCGGTTTCAGCATGGGCTACGGCCGATTTAATGGAATCGTGGTCGGTAACATCCAGCTCAATCACATGGGCATCACCCCCCTCGCCCACTATGGTGGAGCGCAAATCCTTAAGCTTGTCCACACGGCGACTGGCCAGAATCACCGCAGCGCCAGCGGACGCAAGCGTCCGTGCGAACTGCGCACCCAGACCGCTGGATGCGCCGGTGATGAAGGCCACGCGGCCTGAAAGATCGATGGTGTATGCCACTTAGAGAGTCTCCCCGAATAAAAAAGAACGACCGTGCTATTTGAAATAGTTCCGCGCATAAAATCTGTCTTGAATCCGGCCAGCACAGGATGGTTGTTGGCAGAATCCACTAGGTTCCCATTATCAAGCGAGACACTTCATGACAAACCAGGAAATACTGGCGCAATTCGGCCCACGTGAATCAATGGAATACGACGTAGTGGTCGTTGGCGGTGGCCCTGGTGGTCTGGCAACCGCCATTCGCCTCAAGCAACTGGCCGCTGAAAAAGGCACCGAGCTGTCGGTGGTTGTACTGGAAAAAGGCTCCGAACCGGGCGCGCACATTCTGTCGGGCGCCATCATGGACCCCAAGGCCCTGACCGAACTCATCCCCAACTGGAAAGAACGGGGGGCCCCATTGAATCAGCCCGTCACCGAAGACGCCTATATTTTCCTGGGTGAAAAATCAGGTGTTCGGGTGCCCAACGCATTGCTGCCGCCGTTTGCGCACAACCATGGCAACTACATTGTCAGTCTGGGTGCCGTTACCAAATGGCTCGCCGAGCAGGCCGAAGGCTTGGGCGTTGAAATCTTCCCCGGCTTTGCCGCGGCGGAAGTGCTCTACAACGATGATGGCTCTGTCAAAGGCGTGGCCACCGGTAACCTGGGCGTGGGCAAGGATGGTGAACCGACTGATAACTTCCAGCTGGGCATGGAATTGCTGGGCAAGTACACGGTATTTGCCGAAGGCGCACGGGGCCATCTGGGCAAGCAGCTGATTGCCAAATACAAACTGGATGAAGGCCGCGATCCCCAAAGCTTTGGCATCGGCATCAAGGAGCTGTGGGAGATTGACCCGGCCCGACACCAGCCCGGCTTTGTCATGCACACGGCTGGCTGGCCCATGGACGAAAAAACCTACGGCGGCGCCTTTCTGTATCACATGGAGGGCAACAAAGTCTCCCTGGGATTTGTGACCGGACTGGGCTACACCAACCCTTACCTGAGCCCATTTGAAGAATTCCAGCGCTGGAAGCTGCACCCTAACGTGCGTTACTACCTGGAGAATGCCAAGGGCGAAGTAACGGCCAAGCGCCTGTCTTATGGTGCGCGCGCGATCAACGCCAGCGGTCTGTCAGCCCTGCCCAAGACCGTCTTTCTCGGTGGTGCGCTGATCGGCTGCAATGCAGGCTACCTCAACGTAGGTCGCATCAAGGGCAGTCATGCCGCCATCAAGACCGGCATGCTGGCCGCAGAAGCCGCCTATGACGCGGTGGTAGCGGGTCGTCAGCATGACGAACTCTCGGCCTACCCTGAGGCATTCAATGCCAGCTGGTTGCACACCGAACTCAACAAAGACCGCAACTTCAAGAACTGGTTCAAGTACGGCCTGACCGTCGCCACGCTCATGAACGGTTTTGAGCAGTTCGTTTTGCGCGGCCATATCCCCTGGACCCTGCGCCGCGACAAGCCGGACCACCTGTACTTGAAACCTGCGGCAGAGTGTCAGCCCATCGTCTACCCCAAGCCGGATGGCAAGTTGACGTTTGACCGACTCTCCAGCGTGTTCATTAGCAACACCAACCATGAAGAGCAGCAACCTTCGCACCTGACGCTCAAAGACGCATCCATACCAGTGAACATCAACCTGGCGAAGTACGCCGGTCCTGAGGCGCGCTACTGCCCTGCCGGCGTGTATGAATATGTGAAAAACGCCGACAACACCGACCGCCTGCAGATCAATGCGCAGAACTGTGTGCATTGCAAGACCTGCGACATCAAGGACCCGACCCAGAACATTGTCTGGGTGACCCCTGAGGGCGGCGGTGGGCCTAATTACGCGGGGATGTAAGCCGCAGATCCCGTTGACAGAAAAACGAGGCCGTTTGGCCTCGTTTTTAATTGAAATGCAGGTTTCCCGATCCAAAGAGTCCCAGCAAACCTATGACGATCAGGTAGATCGCCACAATGTAATTGAGCATCCGCGGCACCGCCAAAATCAGGATGCCTGCGATCAACGCGATCAGTGGGCCGATCGATAAATTAATGTTCATGGTTTTTTCCTGAAACTTGAGTGGTTGTGGTGGGGCCTACGGCAGGCATCGCCGCCCGCACTGCAGTATGGCCATCGCCGGTTGCCGTGTCTGTGCGGTAGCCACCATAAGCTTGGTTTAGAATTCAACCCGTCAGGAGAGAGTTTCCCCGAGCGGAAACCGCCGAAGGCGCAGGGTTGCTGATTACAGCAGTCTGAACGCTCAGGCAAAAGGACTGACAAACGTGTTGTGGTAGCAATGCCGCAAGACGATCCCCACTGGAGAGAGGTTGCACACGATGCAGCCCACCGAAGGAGCAACCCGCAGTCTGCATACCCCAAAGTGGTGCAGGCCCGGCGAATCTCTCAGGTAAAGCGGACAGCGGGGGCAGCCCACGGCGTGAGCGTTTGGCGTTCAGGCCGTGGAACTTGACTTGCCCCCACCGGAGTTCGCCCTTGTCCGCATCCAACCTTGGCGCAGCAGCGCTTTTTTCGACGCCACTCAACGCGCTGCACATTGAACTCGGTGCCCGCATGGTGCCTTTTGCTGGCTATTCCATGCCCGTGCAGTACCCCTCTGGCCTGATGGCCGAGCACCACCACACCCGCACGGCGGCTGGCTTGTTTGATGTGTCGCACATGGGCCAGTTGCGTCTGGTGGGGCCAGACGCTGCTGCTGCGTTTGAAACCTTGATTCCAGCTGACGTGATCGACCTGCCGGTGGGCAAGCAGCGCTACGGCCTGCTGCTCAACGATGACGGCGGCATCCTTGACGATTTGATGTTTTTCAACAAGGGCAACAACGAAATTTTTGTCATCGTGAACGGCGCGTGCAAGGTGGATGACATAGCCCACATTCAAGCCCAAATCGGCCAGCGCTGTCAGGTGATCCCGATGCCCGAAATGGCGCTTCTGGCGCTGCAAGGCCCACAGGCCGTTACCGCCCTGGCCCGCTTGGCGCCCGGCGTAGAAAAGCTGGTGTTCATGACCGGTGGCACCTTCACCGTGAATATCGACACGGGCAGCGGCACACAGGCCATTGACGTGTTTCTGACCCGCAGCGGCTACACCGGCGAAGACGGTTTTGAGATCTCGGTCCACAACGACCATGCCCAAGCGCTGGCCCGCGCCCTGCTCGCCCAGCCCGAAGTCAAACCCATTGGCCTGGGCGCACGCAACTCGCTGCGTCTGGAAGCCGGCCTGTGCCTGTACGGGAACGACATCGACGCCACCACCAACCCGGTCGAAGCCAACCTGTTGTGGGCCATGCAAAAGGTGCGCCGCGCTGGCGGTGCACGCGAAGGCGGCTTTCCAGGTGCTACAAAAATACTAGCAGCTCTCGCAGCATCCACGGGGGCTACAGCCCTAAATGGCACTAAAAATGGCACGCGCAAGCGCGTGGGCTTGATTGCTTTGGAGCGCATTCCCGTGCGTGACCACACTGTGCTGCAAGACGGCCATGGCAATGCGATTGGCGAAGTCACCAGCGGCCTGCTCGGCCCCACCATCGACACGCCCGTAGCCATGGGTTATGTGGACGCCGCGTTCAGCGCCCTGGGCACCCAAATAATTGCCATCGTGCGCGGCAAACCCGTGCCAATGGAGGTGAGTGCCATGCCGTTCGTTCCCACCCGCTATTTCCGCGGCGGATAGCCGGGGCCAAGCTACCCGCTGCCCGGCGCAGCTACAGTTGCGGCTGGCGGTCTCAACCCCAATTTTCAATTTCTATTTCAGGAGTTTTTCATGACAATCCAATACACACCCGACCACGAATGGCTCAACGTGGAAGGCGACATTGCCACCGTTGGCATCACCCACCACGCACAAGACGCCTTGGGCGACGTGGTGTTTGTGGACCTGCCCGAAGTGGGCAAGACCTTTGCTGCCAAAGAGATTGCAGGCGTTGTGGAATCCGTCAAGGCCGCAGCCGACGTCTACATGCCCGTCACCGGCGAAATCACCGAGGTGAATGAAGCCCTGCGCGCCGACCCCGCACTGGCCAACAGCGACCCCATGGGCGCTGGCTGGTTCTTCAAGGTCAAGCTCTCCAACCCTGGCGAACTGGCCGCCCTGATGGACGAAACCAGCTACACCGCCTTCGCGGTATAGAGCCCCCACGCTTGTCGCTTCGCGTACCGCGCTGCCCCCCGAGGGGACTCATTTTTCTAGGGGCGGCCCGTCGAAAAATTGCCCCTCAACCCAAGAAAAACCCCTGACGCCCGCACTGCCATGTCCACCTTTTCTACCCTCGCCCAGCTCGAAAACCCCAGCGAGTTCATCGCCCGCCACATTGGCATCAGCGCAGCCGATGAAGCACGCATGCTCCAGACCATCGGTTCCAACTCCCGCGCTGAACTGATTACGGGCATCGTGCCCCCGTCCATCGCCCGCAAGTCGGCCATGGACATTCCGGCGGCGATTACGGAAGCGGCGGCGCTGACAGAGCTCAAGGCGTTGGCGTCACAAAACCAGGTACTCACCAGCTACATCGGCCAGGGCTATTACGACACCCATACACCCGGTGTGATCCTGCGCAACATTCTGGAAAACCCCGCCTGGTACACCGCCTACACGCCCTACCAGGCTGAAATCTCGCAAGGCCGCATGGAGGCGCTGGTCAACTTCCAGACCATGGTGTGCGACCTGACCGGCATGCCCATGGCCAATGCATCCATGCTGGACGAAGCCACCGCAGCGGCCGAGGCGATGACACTGGCCAAGCGCATGGGCAAGTCCAAATCCAACGTGTTTTATGTGGACGAGGAAGTGCTGCCGCAAACGCTGGAGGTCATTCAGACCCGCGCCCGCCCGCTGGGCATTGAAGTGCTGCCCTGCCATGGCCCGCAAGCGCTGGAGAACGACAGCTTTGCCGTTCTGCTGCAATACCCCGGCACCAGCGGCCTGGTGCGTGACGACCGCGCCTGGATTGCCGCCTACAAAGCCAAAGGCGGCGTGGTCATCATGGCTGCCGACCTGCTGGCGCTGACCCTGCTGACGCCCCCGGGCGAGCTGGGCGCCGACATCACCATAGGCACCACCCAGCGCTTTGGCATGCCCCTGTGCAATGGCGGCCCGCACGCCGCCTACATGGCTTGCCGCGACGAATTCAAACGCTCCATGCCCGGCCGCTTGGTGGGTGTGAGTGTGGACGTGCATGGCAACCCGGCCTACCGCCTGGCGCTGCAAACCCGCGAGCAACACATTCGCCGGGAGAAAGCCACATCCAACATCTGCACTGCGCAGGTGCTGCCCGCCGTCATTGCCAGCATGTACGCCGTCTACCACGGCCCGGCCGGCCTTACGCGCATTGCCCAGCGCGTGGCCACGCTCACCGCCATTTTGGCGCGGGGTTTGCAGGACATGGGCTACGCCCTGGTCAACGACAGCGCGTTTGACACGCTCACCGTGCAAGCCGGGGACGCTACACATTTGATAGCTGCTCGCGCAGTATCGGCGGGGGCTAACCTGCGATTTGTCTCTGAAACATTGCTGGGTATCTCGCTGAACGAGACCACCTCCCGCGCCGATGTAGAGACGCTGTGGGGCTTTTTTGCCAACGCTACGCAAGCCCTGCCAACCGTTGCCGCGCTGGAATCGAATGTGGCCTTGCTGATCCCCGCGGCCCTGCTGCGCACCAGCGCCTTTTTGACCCACCCGGTCTTTCACAGCCACCACTCCGAGACCGGCATGCTGCGCTACATCCGCATGCTGTCTGACAAAGACCTGGCGCTGGACCGCAGCATGATCCCGCTGGGCAGCTGCACCATGAAGCTCAACGCCACCAGCGAGATGATTCCCATCACCTGGCCCGAGTTTGCCAACATCCACCCCTTCTGCCCCGCTGACCAGCGCGCAGGCTATGACCTGCTCGACGCGCAATTGCGCGCCTGGTTGTGCGCCGCCACGGGTTACGCGGGCATCAGCTTGCAGCCCAACGCCGGAAGCCAGGGCGAATACGCCGGACTGCTGGTGATCAAGGCTTTCCATGAAAGCAAAGGCCAGGGTCACCGCAATATCTGCCTGATTCCCTCCAGCGCCCACGGCACCAACCCCGCCAGCGCGATGATGGCGGGCATGACCGTCGTAGTCACCCAATGCGATGACAACGGCAACGTCGACATGGCCGACCTGCAAGCCAAGTGCGAGCAACACAGCAAAAAATTAGCCGCAGTGATGATCACCTACCCCAGCACCCACGGCGTGTTCGAGACCAGCGTCAAAGACCTGTGCGCTCTGGTGCACCAGCACGGCGGGCGGGTGTACGTGGACGGCGCCAATATGAACGCCCTGGTGGGCACAGCCGCCCCCGGCGAATTTGGCGGCGACGTGAGCCACCTGAACCTGCACAAAACCTTTTGCATTCCCCACGGCGGCGGCGGCCCCGGTGTAGGCCCGGTTTGCGTCGTAGCGGATTTGGTGCCCTTCCTGCCCGGCCATGCCACCGGCGGTATCTCCAGCCAAGGCGTGGGCGCCGTCAGCGCGGCCCCTTTGGGCAACGCGGCTGTGCTGCCGATCAGCTGGATGTACTGCCGCATGATGGGCCCGGATGGCTTGCAGCACGCCACCGAGGCGGCCATACTGGCGGCCAACTACATCAGCGCACGGCTGGCTGACCACTACCCCACGCTATACGCCAGCGCCAACGGCCACGTCGCCCATGAGTGCATTCTGGATCTGCGCGGCTTGAAGGAAACCAGCGGCGTCATGGCCGAAGACGTGGCCAAGCGCCTGATGGACTACGGTTTCCACGCGCCCACGCTCAGCTTCCCGGTGGTCAACACCCCGATGGTGGAACCCACCGAGAGCGAAACCCTGGGCGAGCTGGACCGCTTCATCAACGCCATGATTGCCATCCGCGCGGAAATTGCCAAGGTGGAGAGTGGCGAATGGCCGCAAGACAACAACCCACTCAAGCACGCGCCGCACACCGCTGCCAGCCTGTTGGGCGCGGATTGGGATCGCCCTTACAGCCGTGAAGTGGGCGCCTTCCCGGTCGCATCACTCAAGGCCGTGAAGTACTGGCCCACGGTGGGCCGGGTCGACAATGTCTACGGCGACCGCAACCTGTTTTGCACCTGCGTTCCCATCGCCGAATACGCGTAAGCACACCGAACGCCGACGGCGACAAACATTGACCAATGACAAGGAACGAGAGTTGACCAAGCACCAGAATTACCTCTAGTCAATGCAGCGGGGGCGGCGTTGGACAACGGGTTCACGGCGCCGGCTCCGAGCCGCAAGATGCAGAAAGGTGATCACCATGGCGAAGTTCTCGTTTCTGAACGCCCGTTGGCTCGTCAGGCGAACGGTCGATAGCCGCCGTGCTCTGTTGTCCGGCTGCGCGCTCCTTTCGACGCTATTTCTGTCCGCGTGTACGACAGACGTAGCGGTTGACGTGCATAACCGGCAGTCGGCCCCAATCTGCTGCCCAGAGTGAATGACATGGGGCCGCGCCAGTTTGTGAGCCTCGTCCTCAAACGCTACGACTGGAACAATTCAATCGACAAGGCAAAGAATAAAGTGCCACACGGGAAGCATTAATTGAAGATATTTTGCAGCGCAAAGAAGTCGCACTCGTCATGCCCGCATGGGAAGGGGAGCCGTCCGTCACGACCCACATCGCCGATCTCTTTGCCTACCTGTCGGCACGCGCGCAAGGTACCCAAGGTCCGAATCGCCCGGAGTCCCGATGCCGTTGAGCGCGTGGCGATATAGCCAGGACAATGTGGTGGCCCAGCCTCGTGCTTCCCGGCTACTGATTCACCAATCAAAGTTGCTGTGCTTTTTGTGATCTCGTCACAAGGCGGGTCAACCGCACTGGGTCAGTTCAAGTGAACAGCTTCTTCACGTCGATCGTTGAGTGCTTGCCTACATCCTGCCCATGGGTTCCCAGCCATTGCGTGGCACGCTCGTGCCCCTGTGCGCGCAGCAACTCCAGAAATGGTGCATAGGCAATCAGCTTGGTCTCGGAACGCTGCAGGCCTTCAACCTGGTCAGAGTCAATCATGTGAAAGCGCATGGCGTGCAGGCGCCGCTCCAGCCGCCCCCCGCGCAGAAATCCGGGGCGGGCAAAGTCAGTGGCTTGCGCAAACATGCGCATCTCACGCATGAAGTTGGCGCTGAATGACAACTCCCCAATCCGGGAGTCGATTTCATCCTTGCTCTGCGGGGTGTGTTCATGTCTGAGGGGATTGAGCAGCACCAGCAATATGTCGCGTGATGTGCAGTCATAGAAGAGCGGAAAAACGGCAGGATTAGCCGAGTAACCACCGTCCCAATAAGGCTCGCCATCAATTTCAACCGAGTGATGAATTCTGGGAAGGCAGGCCGAGGCCAGCAGTACGTCCACTGTCAGTTCGGATTCTCGAAATACCCGTAACTTACCGGTGTTGGCTTGTGTGGTTCCGATGAACAACTTGAACGGGCTGCGCCGACGCAGGCCCTCAAAATCAACCTGCCGGTCAAGCAGGTCCCGAAGCGGATTCAAACCCAGAGGGTTCAATTGCGATGGAGAGAAATAGCCGGCCCAATTGATGAGCAACTTGCTTGCGGGGGAGAGACTGATGGAGTGGCCATCACCTTGGGTCATCATGCCCCACGGTACTTGCTTGGCCACTTCCGCCCAGAAGTGAGTCAAAGCCTGACGCGCACCTTCTGGTCCGCCCTTGATCCACCCGTCGGCCATGACCACCGCATTCATGGCCCCGGCACTGCTACCACTCACGCCTTCGAAGGCAAGCCCGGGGCGCTCCAGCAAGGCATCCAGCACCCCCCAGGTGAACGCGCCGTGGGCACCGCCGCCTTGCAACGCCAGATTGAGACAAACCACGGAGGAAGGCCGTAATTGCCTGAGCAAGCCAAAGATTGACGCTTTTGGCTCACCCGAGTGGCCGGCCACTGTTGCACTATCGGTCATCTGAACTCCTTTGCGGCGCCACAAGGCGCCATGCGGGTTCAGGCCAGTATAGGGTTTACCCTAGGAAATTTGTTAACAGCCTTATTTCCATCACCATGTTTTTAGTCACCGACACAAAACGTCGAACGGTACTTTCTACCGATTCACGTTGGTCATGTGGTCCACTTTCTTTTCAAGCAGGACCTTTGGGTCTCACGCTTCATCCCAAGATGAGATCGCCGTTCATTTGGCCAACACGAGGGTCTCCAAGCCGTTGCCAACCAGATTGGTTAGCGCGCGGGCTTCGGACATGAAACGGACCATGCGCTGATCACTTCAAAATAGGGCAATGCCGGCCCGCCAGTTTTGCGAACTTTTTTTGCTGCTGCAGTGACCAGCAGTCTATTTAGAAAAGTAAATTGTCTAGGGCGATTTGTGTCCTGAGAATTGTAGATTCCCCCCCGGGGCGACCTGTCCGGGCCCAACCCCGGCGACCTGGATGTCAGTGATTTTTGCATCTGTTGAGAGTGGTTTGTTCCAAACTACGTCCCAACGAACTGAAGTCGTTGAAAAGGCTCATGAATCTTGATCCTCGTAAGGTCTGGTCTATAAATTGCATCGGCCCCGACGGGCTGTCAGCAACAGGTCGTCAAAGGTCGCAATGTCTCATTGACTATGAGGCGCACACCATGAAAGTATGCAAGGCATTTTCCGTTACAGCATCCAGTTCGCCCGGGCTCGCATACCGCGCGAACAGGCTGGCCATCGGCAGGGCAGAATCTGGGCAACACACGCTACCAGAAGCACAGTGGTGGCATCGGTGTGAACTCGGTCGGTGGACTCACCCAGAAGTGGGCTTTCACCACCGGCGGAGACGTCTCGGCGACGCCTGCAGTCGACGAACAGCGTGTCTACTTTCCCGACTGGGCTGGCAATCTGTATGCAGTCGATCGCAAGACCGGCCGGCAGGTGTGAAAGGCGTCCATCCGAGCGGCCAGCGGCTCAGACAAGGACAAGGCCCGAACCACGCCCGTAATCACCGGCAACAAGCTGATCGTCGGCACCCAGGACGGGGCGATTGCCGGTGGTGGTCAGGGCGGCAAGATGCTTGCCTTCGACAAGAACACCGGTGCACCCCTTTGGGCCACCCAACTTGACACGCACTATGCGGCACTCATTACGCAGTCGGCTACCTTCCGCGGCAGCATGCTCGCTCTGGACGTCGAGACCGGGGCCATTCTGTGGAAGACCTACATGGTGCCGCCTGGCTACACCGGCGGCGCCGTCTGGGGCAGTGCTCCAGCCGTCGATGTCATAAGAGGGCAGGTCTGCATCGCGACGGACAACTACTTTGACTCGGTGCTGGCACTTGACCTGAAGACTGGCGTTGTTCACCGTAGTGCACGCCTGCACAGGCAAACCCAAAGATGTTGTGGGCGCCGGCCAAAAGAGCGGCAAGTACTGGGCGCTTGACCCGGACACGGGTGCTGTGCAGTGGGTTACCCAGGCGGGACCTGGTGGCACCGGAGGCGGTCTGCAGTGGTATCGATGCGGTGACTGGCCAATTACTGTGGCAGCACAGGCCCTGTCACCACAACCAATGGTGTGGTCTTCGGCTGCTCGCTGGACAGAGCAAATGGCTACCTGTATGCGCTGGACGCCGTCACCGGTACCGAGTTGGGGAAGTTCTCCAGCGGCGGCTCGTGCCTGTCCGGCGCAGCCATCTCGAAGGGCCAGGTTTTCTGGGGCTCAGGCTATAGCAATCTGTTTGGCTCGTTTGGCGGCCCAAACAACAAGCTAACCGCATTTGAAATCCGGTAGCCACCCGATTAGGGCCATGTGCGGGCCACTGAGAGAGTGGTGTGGGAAGTCGGCAGCACTGAAGAGGTCAATGATCAACCCTGACGGCTCCCATGTGGCTTGTGGGCCCGCCGCGCCAGCAAAAGGGCGTTCCTTGGTGAAATAGGCCGCTACCCCTTGCAGGACAAGCGCGAGCAGCTATAAAAAATATAGCACAAACCCCTATGAACCAGCACGTATGACCTACAGCGTCAAGTTGATCTTCTACACATTGCAAGGTGCAGGGGCCAATGCCGGCTGCAACCTGTGGCGCGGGCACGAAGAAGACCACAACACCTCTGTCTGCCCGTTCTGCGTTACCGACTTTCTGGGCACCAATGGCACGGCGGGCGGCAAGTACGCATCCGCCGAGGCGCCGGCAGTCAGCATCGAGCGCCATTGACCGAGCACCGACCAGGCGCGCCGTTTTGTGGTCATCACCGGGGGCGAGCCCCAACCAGGGGCCCCAGCTGTCCGTGCATGCGGGGCAGATGATCAAACACCCGCAGGGCCTCAGTTTTCTGGCAACCGTGCGCTGCACCCCCACGCCGGTTTTTTTGGCCCATGCAGGTGCTGAATTGGATACTGTGCAAAGCCAGTGGCGCGCGCAATTGGAGCAGCTGGCCTACCGCTTGTTGAACGCACCACCTGCCCAAGGTGCCCGCAGGCCACAAGTGCGGCGACATGCACGGCCATGGTTTTGAAGTCATCCTGCATGCGCAGATTCCGCCAAGGACGACATCGCTGGTGACATTGACCTGCAAGATGCGCCAGATGCGTATTACGCGACCGTGGACACCTGCTGGGGCCGCCGCAAAAGGAAATGGACCCACATGCGCCGTCTGAATGCCCTGCCCGGTCTTGAGAACCCGACCAGCGAAATCCTGTTCAGCTGGATGTTGAATGAGGCCCGCACGCAGCGGCCCCAGCTGTGCGGCGTTGAACGGTTTGAAATCCATGGCTGCGGCGTGGGCATCAACGCAGCGTGAATGTATCCATCGCCAACATGCCGTACATCACCTCGCGGCTGAGGTAGGTGGGCCGTGCGGCTTCACCGGCTGCACCCAGCGCAAAGAACAGGGGCAGAAAGTGGTCTTCTGTCGGGTGCGCTCGGTGGGCATGGGGAGCCAGGCTACGGTAGTCCAGTAACGCGGGAATGTCGCCACGTACGATCGCGGCCTCAATCCAGCGACTGAACTCGGTCACGTAGGGCGACACCACTTGCCCGCCCCCAAAAAACTCGCCCAGGTTGTGCGTCATGGATCCGGAGCCCATCACCAGCACACCGCTCGCCCGCAGGCCTTGCAGTGCGGCACCCATAGCATGGACCTCTTGGGGCCCCCAACCCATGGGCAAGGCCACCTGCACGACGGGTACATCCGCTTTGGGAAACATGTGCATCAGCGGCACCCAGGTGCCGTGGTCAAACGGGCGTTTGTCGTCCGACTGCGCGACGATGCCGGCAGCTTGCAGCAAGCCTAAAACCTCTTGCCCCAAAGCAGGGCTGCCGGGCGCGGAGTATTGCAATTCATACAGCGCAGCCGGAAAGCCGCCAAAATCATGCCAGGTTTGCGGCTGGGCCGTAGTCATCACCGAGGGTGCGCGCGCCATCCAGTGCGGCGACATGATCACCACGCCACGCAACGCCGGCGCCTTGGGGAGCGTTTGCGCCCAGGCAGATAGTGCAGGCCCGGTTTCTCCGGCTTCCAGAGCAAACATCGGTGAGCCATGGGAAACAAACACCGATGGCAAAACAGCTCTAACGTGAGACATGATGAGCATCCTTTACGAGTCAGGGTTTACTGTATCTGTCATCATGCTAAAGATAAACAGGCAAGGGTTGGACTCAATGTCTCTAAATTGTTGACAATAAAACGATCAATGCATACTTCACAATGAAACGCCCATCTGCCCCGCCCCTCTGGTCGTTTGCAGCACCTTTGATCGGGTGGCTGCTGCTGGTCGCGAGCTGGATGACTGGTCCCAGCGGCCTGCTGGTTGCCTTATTGATTGCGGCATTGATTGGCAGCGTGCTGTCTGCGGTGCACCATGCGGAAGTGGTAGCCCATCGGGTGGGCGAGCCCTACGGCACGCTGGTGCTGGCGTTGGCCATCACAATCATTGAGGTCGCGCTGATCGTGGCCTTGATGCTGTCGGGCGGCCCCCAAAGCACCGCGCTGGCACGCGACACCGTGTTTGCCGCAGTGATGCTTATTCTCAACGGCATTGTGGGTTTGTGTCTTTTGGTAGGCGGCAGCCGCTTCAAGGAGCAATCTTTTGGTCTCTATGGCGTGAGCGCAGCACTGGCAACGCTGGCGGCCATTTCCGTGCTGACGCTGGTGCTGCCCAACTACACCACCAGCGTGGCCGGGCGGATATACAGCCCCAGCCAACTGGGCTTTGTGGCCGTGGTGTCATTGGTGCTTTACGGCACTTTCGTACTGATGCAAACCGTGCGCCACCGCGACTATTTTTTGCCACCCAGTGCCCATCACAACGAGGAAGCACACGCCCTTCCCCCCAACAACAAACGGGTGGCTGCGAGCGGCGGGTTGCTGCTGGTCAGCCTGGGCGCTGTGGTGCTATTGGCCAAAGCCCTGGCACCGACCATAGAAGCCGCTGTCGCCAGCACAGGGGCCCCAAAAGCGGTGGTGGGAATCATCATTGCAGCGGTAGTGCTGTTGCCCGAAGGCCTGGCGGCCGTCCGTGCCGCACGTGCCAACCGGCTGCAGACCAGCCTGAACCTGGCGCTGGGGTCGGCCCTGGCAAGCATTGGGCTGACCATTCCCGCCGTGGCCATCGTCTCGCTGATCACAGGATGGACCCTGACACTAGGTCTGGACATCAAGTCCACCGTCCTCTTGCTGCTCTCCCTTTTTGTCACGACGATGTCTCTGGGCACGGGACGCACCACCGTACTGCAAGGAGTCGTGCATCTGGTACTGCTGGCCACCTACCTGTTTACGACCATCGTGCCCTGAAGCAACAGGCCGCACACCATGGACCAGTTTCGCCAGATTCAAGCCTTTAACGCCGTGGTGCAGGCCGGCAGTTTCGTCAAAGCGGCGCGTCGGCTGGACACCTCCAAGGCCGTCGTCTCGCGGCTGGTGCTGGAGCTCGAAGCGCTTCTGGGCACCCGGCTGCTCAATCGCACCACCCGCAGCCTTTCCCTGACCGACGCGGGCTCTAACTATTTCGAGCGCAGCCGCCAGATTCTGGATGACCTGGCCGAGGCCAACGCCGCGGCCAGCGCGGGTGCCAGCCAGCCTGCCGGTCGCCTGAAAATCAACGCGCCGCTCACCTTTGGCAACCTGCATCTGGCGCCGCTGTGGGGGGAGTTTTTGAAGTTGTATCCACAACTGGAGTTGGACATTACCCTGACCGACCGGGTGGTCGATCTGGTAGAAGAAGGCTTCGATATGGCAGTGCGTATCACTGCACAAGCCAGCTCTACACTGGTGTCGCGCCAGCTTGCCAGCGACCGCGTGGTGATGTGTGCATCGCCAGCCTACCTGCGCCAGGCGCCGCCCATACTTCAGCTAGCCGATGTCGCCCAGCACCGCGTGATGGCGTATTCATGGTGGTCCGGCGGCGATGTGTGGGCCTTTGACGCCCCCGATGGCAAACCCGCCAGCGTGACCACCCATCCGCGCCTGCGTGCCAACAGCGGCGACACCTGCCGCGCCGCAGCCCTGGCCGACCAGGGGCTGATTTACCAGCCCGCTTTTCTGGTGGGCGAAGACCTGCGGACAGGAAGGCTTGTACAAGTGCTACCTGCCTACTGCGGCCCCCGCATTGGCATTCACGCGGTATACCCCAGCCGCCAGCATTTGCCGGGCAAGGTGCGCGCAATGGTGGACTTTTTGGCCGCAGCGTTTCAGACGCCCGCCTGGGCTCAGGCCGGGACTTAGAAGGTCTCCCAGTCATCTCCTGCGGGTGCGGCCTTCGCAAGCGCATTGGACGTCAGTTTCTTGGGCGCAGGAGTCGGCCTGTGCAAGCTTTTGGCAGGGGCCAGACGAGGCTCACTTTTGACAGCAGGGCGACGAAGTGAGGCGTGTACTGTGGCTGTGTTGCCACCTTCCAGTTTGAAAATACTCACCACTTCCACCATGCGTCCGGCTTGCTGATTCAGGCTGTCAGCCGCCGCTGCGGCTTCTTCAACCAGTGCCGCATTCTGCTGGGTCACGTTGTCCAGCTGAACAATGGCCTGGTTGATCTGCTCAATCCCGCTGGTTTGTTCCTGGGCAGAAGAACTGATGTCACCGATCAGGTCAGCAACCCGTTTGACCTGGCTGACGATGTCATTCATGGATTCGCCTGCAGCGCCCACCAAGCGAGTGCCCGTCTCAATTTTTTCCACGCTGGCGCCAATCAAGGTCTTGATCTCACGCGCCGCCTCGGCAGACCGGCCAGCCAGGCTGCGCACCTCACTGGCAACGACCGCAAAACCACGCCCCTGCTCGCCTGCGCGTGCGGCCTCGACCGCGGCGTTGAGCGCCAGAATGTTGGTCTGAAAGGCAATGCCATCAATCACGCCAATAATGTCCGCAATTTTCCGGGACGCAGCCGAAATATCCTCCATGGTGGCAACCACCTGGCCCACGACCACACCACCATTCGAGGCTGCTGCGCTGGCTGACCCGGCCATCTGGTTCGCCTGGCGGGCAGTCTCCGCGTTACTCTTGACGGCAGCACTCAACTGCTCCATAGACGCTGCTGTCTGCTGCAAGTTGCTGGCCTGGGTTTCAGTCCGCTGTGACAAGTCGGTGTTACCGGCCGCAATTTCGTTGGCACCTGTCGAAATATTTTCAGCACCTGAACGAACCTGGCTCACCATGCTGGCAAGCCCATTTCGCATGTCCAGCAATCCGCCCAACAGTTCGGCGGCCTCATCCCGACCGCTAACTTCAATATTGCTCACAAGATCGCCACCTGCCACTTTGGCGGTAGCCTGCATGGCGGTGCTCAATGGCTTGGTAATACTGACCGTTAACCGCCATGCCACCAAGGCCGCCGCAACAAGAACGATGACACCTGCCACGCCAATCACAGTGATCGTTGAGCGATTTGATGCATTGGTCTGCTCTGTAACATCCTGCGTGCGCTGCTTCTGCAAAGCGATGAAAGACACCAATTCAACCGAGGCTTTGGTCGACAGGGGATCAATTTTTTCAGTGATAACCGCACTGGCCTGTTCCGTGTTGAACTGTGCAGCCAGATCAACGGCCTCTTTGAAATGGGCATCCACCTTGCTGTCGATGTCAGCAAGTCGGGCAAACAGCTCCCGCTCCTGCGGACTCAAACCCAGCGCTTCGAGTTTGCCCTTGGCGGCCTGGTAGGCCGCGCGGTGGCGTTTCGCATCCGCCTCGTCTTTTTGAACGGCCTCAATTTTTGACTGCAATCCCATGTTGCGCACAGAAATTGCGCTGCTCAACATGGAATCGCGCATTTCTACTGCCAGGTCCTGCTGGACACCGGCACGTTGCAAAGTTTCCAGCAGCGCTGCCCGGCTTGAGCTGACACTGATCAATGCCCCGAACAACATGCCGGCCGCTGCCAGCAATATCACTCCAAAACCCAAACCCAGTCGCAGCCCGATTCTCAAGTCACGTAAATTCATCACAACTCCAACAAAGGGTTGGCAAGCACTTAAAGAAAAACACCCCCGAAAGGAGGTGAGATGAGGGGAGACGTAAAAGAGTATTAATTCTTGTAAATTCCGCAGCCAACCAAGGTGTCGCCCACGCGCTCAAGGTACATGGCTTTACTTTCAATTTTTTGCGAAACAGGATTCAGAAACTTGTAGCCTTCGACCCAGCCTTTGCCCTTGGTTTTTGCCAGATCAACAAACATCTGGATCAATGGTTTTCCGTCCGGATCCTTCAGACCAATCAGGTCTTTACCGACCAGTTTGGGGTTTGCGCCCTGGGCGAGGTTTTTGCCATTCAAGTCATAGACAATGACGTACAGATCACGGTCCTTGAAGGATTTTCCGTTTGTGAACTCGTCATAGGCCTTTTCTGCGCCATTGGTTTTGATGTAGGCGACGGCCTTTTTCACCATCGCCTCAGCCTCAGCGGCCGAACCCTGGTCTGCGGCGTGTACTGCACCAGACATCATCAGGCTCAACAGGGATGTACCGAGCAACATTTTCAACAAGGCAAATATTTTCATGGGGGATATTTCCAACATTGGTTTTTAGGAACTTTCAGCGTACATTGACTCAAGCCAACAAGCCTCTTGGGTCAGTGCGGATTTAGTGTAACGCACGCGAGCGAGCGCAATAGTCGGCGCCGCGACAGGTCTGTTTTTTCATCCCAGACTTTTCAGCTTGCCCATGGGCTGTTCGGGAAATTGAACCTCTTCATTTCCTTCCCCTCTAGAAAAAGGGCCATCCATTGCTTGAAATCGGTCGGAAATTTAAGATTCATGTAAAATGAATCTTATCTACCTGTTCACGCAAAAACTGCAGTGGACACCGCCGACCGGCCACGCGAGTCCGGTGACGCCGTCATCGACTTCAGCATCCTCGCATCTCCACTGAAACAAGCGATCAATCGATGAAAAAACCGACGCCCAGCAGAGTCATCCCCATTCACGTGCAAGCAAATGCGTCAGGCGGCGGCGACCTGTTTGCGGCATACGAGAAACAGACCCGGATCTATCCCCGCTCAGTCCGCGGCTGGTTCGCCAATTGGCGATGGTTGATGGTCTGGGTGACGCAGCTGGTGTTTTACGGCTTGCCGTGGCTGCAATGGAACGGCCGGCAAGCCGTGCTGTTCGACATGTCCGAGCGGCGCTTCTTTGTGTTTGGACTGGTTCTGCACCCACAGGATTTCATTTACCTCGCGGCTCTGTTGGTTATTTCTGCCCTTGCGCTGTTTTTTGTCACGGCCATTGCGGGTCGGATCTGGTGTGGATACGCCTGCCCACAAACCGTCTATACCGAGATTTTTCTCTGGGTCGAGCGCCATACCGAAGGCGACCGCGTTGCCCGCATGCGGCTGGACACTGCACGCTGGAGTGCCGCGAAGTTCGCGCGCAAGGGGGCCAAGCAGGCGATTTGGCTCACCATCGGGCTGGTGACGGGGTTCACTTTCGTTGGCTATTTCACGCCGATTCAAACCCTGGCGGCAGAAGCCGTTGCGCTGTCGTTTTCGCCCTGGGAGTGGTTCTGGGTGCTCTTTTATGGCTTTGCCACCTACGGCAACGCCGGCTACATGCGGGAGCAAGTATGCAAATACATGTGTCCCTACGCCCGCTTCCAGAGCGCATTGATCGATATGGACTCCATGGTCATCGCCTATGACACAAGCCGTGGCGAAGTGCGCGGCTCCCGTCCCCGGACGGCCGACCCCAAATCACTCGGTTTGGGCGACTGTATCGATTGCACGTTGTGTGTACAGGTGTGCCCCACCGGCATCGACATCCGTGATGGTCTTCAAAACGAATGCATCGCCTGTGCGGCTTGCATTGACGTTTGTGACGATGTGATGGGAAAGATGGGCTATGAACCTGGGCTCATCCGCTATTCGTCAGGCAACGGAATTGCCCAATCCTTGAAGCCCAAGGAAATGGTTAGCCGCATCTGGCGCCCACGGGTGGTCATCTATGGCATCCTGCTGCTGGCAATCGGCGGGGTATTTGTTGCCAGCCTCTCGATACGAAAAGGATTTGCGGTTGACGTCATCAAGGACCGCGGTGCGTTGGCCCGTGTGGTGGACAACGGGGCGATCGAGAACGTCTACCGTCTTCTAATCACGAACGGCACTGAGCAAACCCGGCAGTACAGCGTTCGTGTATCCGGACTGGCAGGGCTGCGTATTGTGACGCCGGCACAACTGAGTGTTGAGGCGACAGGCATCGGCTCGCTGCCGGTGCGTCTGACCCTGTCCCCCGACCTGGCAGAAGCTTACCGTGGCCGGGCAAACCCCATCGTTTTCGAGATTGAGACAACGGAATCAGGCGACACCCGGACTGCAAGTGAAAAATCCATCTTCTTTGTGCCGCGCTGATTGCACCAATGGGTGTCTGACTGGGAACTAACTACCGGCACAACCTGAGCTGCCGCAGCCTTGTTGCGCCTTCACCGGCGTCTCGAATTGCGGAAATAGCACGTTGTTTTCCAAGTGGATATGGTTGATCAGGTCGTCGTTGAACTGGGCAATACCGGCATACAGCGCACGCCATGTGTTGCAGGCCCCTTGTGGCGGCGTAGCGTCCTGGGTTAAGGCCAGCACCTGGTCAAGCAAGGCGCCATGCTCAGTGTGTTCCATGCGCAATACGTTGATCGGACCAGTAACCACAACATGGCTACCCGCCTTCAGTGCGGGGAACAAAATAGCTTCTTCTTTTTCCATGTGTGACAAAAGCTCTTGCTCCATGCCTTCCAGTAGTTCAGCCAAGCCGGTCGGCACCAGCGCAGCATCCCGGTGCACCGCTTCAACCCGGCGCGCCATGCGGATCAGTTCCGGCAGTTGCGCGCGGTGAACTTCATGGTAGCGGGTAAGGATGTGGTCGATCAACGCTCCGGGCTCGGTCAGAGCCGGCAAAGCGTCCGTGCGCTGCAGGGCAGCCAACTCCGCCAGCACGCTCTGCGCGTCCAGACCCTTGTCTGTTGCAGCCTGCTTCAAACTGATTTGTCCACCGCAGCAAAAATCGAGTTTGAGACGCCTGAAAACAGCGGTTGCTCCTGGCAATTGAACCGCGATCTGGCCTATGGGCTGATCCGCACTCAGGGCTGAGGCGGCAGTTTGGGTGGTTTCAAGACGTGCATTCATAGTCAATATCCTTAAAGGTTCATTTAAAATGAATGTTATTTTAACCAATAAAATTCATTCACAACGAATCTTCTACCCACGCTGAAAAAATCCCATGCGACTGACCCAATGGACAGACTACACACTGCGGGTGCTCATGTACTGCGCCGCCAGCCAGGATCGTGAGCACCCGGTGACCATTACCGAAATAGCAGAGAGCTACGATATTTCGCGCAGCCACCTGACCAAAATTGTTCAGGAGCTGTCTGCCGGTGGGTGGCTTCAGACCACACGAGGCCGTGGCGGCGGTATGCGGCTGATAAAGCCAGCAAAAGACATCAACCTGGGCGCTGTGGTGCGTGCGACCGAGACCGATTTCACGATGGTGGAATGTTTCGATCCCGCGCTGAATCAGTGCCGTCTGAGCCAACACTGCGGCTTGAAAGGGGTGCTGCACCAAGCCATGCAGAGTTATTTCTCTGTGCTGGACGGTGTGACCCTGGCTGATCTGGTCACACCCCGGACGGCGGTGGCTGGCATGCCCAAATCTGTTCGGGCACATCTCGTACCAGGCCTTCCGCCGAAGCGATCCCAAGGAGTCCGCTAGACAGGGCTTTTAATCACCATCGTCACGAGCGCGGAGGTATCGGAGAGCGCCAGGAGTGAATGCGGCACTTCCGGCAAGAGATGGATCAGATCGCCAGGCCCCAGCACATGTCGCAGCTCAGGGCTGCGGAGCTCCAGTTGACCCTCGATACACAGAACCGTAACCTCCCCGGGTGCCTTGTGCTCTCGCATAGTCTTTCCGGAGAGCAGCACCAGGCGAATGACTTCCAGTTGCCCCGCCTTCAGGACTGCTGTGGTCCTGGCGTCGCTCAGTTGACCGTTGAGTGGTCGTACATTCACAATTTGACCGGATTGGGCGTGTTGCAGAGCCATTTGAGCACCTTCATCGCGAGTGTTCATTCGCGTACTGATACTGCCACCAATGACGGGGCCCGTCCAGTGGTCACTAGGGAATACCCTCCCCTGCGGCATAGTCTTCTCAACCGGCGCGAACTGAAGTTTCTGAATTTTCGGAAAATACTGAAAATTCAGAAAGTTCCAAATGAACCTGCCTCCACTGACCCAGCGCTTCGTCCTTCATTTTGGCGAAATGGGGAGCCGCTGGGGCATCAACCGCACTGTCGGGCAAATCTACGCTTTGCTTTATGTGTCTGCCAAGCCGCTCAACGCAGACGAAGTGGGCGAATCACTGGCCTTTTCGCGCTCGAATGTGAGCATGGGCCTCAAGGAACTGCAGTCCTGGAGCTTGGTACGCCTGATTCACCAACCCAACGACAGGCGCGAATATTTCCAGGCCCCGGAAGATGTCTGGGCTATTTTCCGAACGCTGGCAAAAGAGAGGCGCAAGCGGGAGATCGACCCGACTCTGTCGATGCTACGGGACGCGCTGATGGAGCAACCGAGCGCTCCTGAAGACTTCCATGCACAAGAGCGTATGCGCCAGATGCACGCGTTCATCGAGCTCATGACCGACTGGCTCGACGACGTGCAAAAAATGGACTCTGCCACTTTGGCAAGTCTCATGAAGATGGGCTCCACAGTGCAAAAGCTCATCGAAGCAAAAGACCGCGTGAAGCAGGTTTTCAGCCTGTCACCCCATGCGGAACCTGTAAAAGTAAGTCATATTGAGGCAATTCAAGATGGAAACGTTTGACCCTGTCGTACTGGCCCGCGTGCAGTTTGCGGCCAACATGACCTTTCACATTCTGTTCCCCACCATCAGCATTTCAATGGGATGGGCGTTGCTGTTTTTCAAGACCCGTTTTGTCGCGACGGGACAGCGCCACTGGATGGATGCTTACCAATTCTGGGTCAAGATCTTTGCCCTGACATTCGCCCTGGGCGTCGTGAGTGGTATCACTATGAGCTTCCAGTTTGGAACCAATTGGCCGGGCTTCATGAACACCGTAGGCAATGTGGCCGGACCGCTACTTGCCTACGAAGTTCTTACGGCCTTTTTTCTGGAAGCCACCATGCTGGGCATCATGCTTTTTGGTCGAGGCCGCGTGAGTGAACGGGTGCACACCGGAGCGACGTTTCTGGTGGCAGCGGGCACCACCTTGTCAGCATTCTGGATTCTGGCGCTGAACTCCTGGATGCACACGCCAGCAGGCTTTGAAATGATCAACGGTCAGGCTCATGTGACAAGCTGGTTTGAGGTAATTTTCAATCCCTCGTTCCCCTACCGCCTTGCCCACATGCTGATCGCATCGGGACTCACCGTAGGTTTCTTGCTGGCAGGGGTCAGCGCTTACCGGTGGCTCAAAAACGACCGTGGCCCAGATGTGCTGGCAACCCTGCGCACCGGAATTTTTGCCGCTGCGTTTTTGATCCCTATACAAATAGTGGTGGGCGACATGCATGGCGTGAATACATTGCAGCACCAACCCGCCAAGATCGCGGCGATGGAAGGCATCTGGAAGACCGAAAAAGGCGCAGCTGCGGTGCTGTTCGCAATACCTGATGCCGCCACACAAAGCAACAAGTTCGAGATTGCGATACCCAAGCTCGCGTCGCTCTACCTCACACACGATTGGAACGGCGAGGTCAAGGGCATCGACGCCTTTGGAGACAAACACCCGCCCGTAGCACCCGTATTTTTTGCTTTTCGGGTTATGGTGGGCATGGGCATGTTGATGTTGGCCGTGAGCTGGTTCAGCGCGTGGCAATTAGGCCGGCGCAAGACCCTTCAACCCTGGCTGACACGCGTGCTGGTGGCGATGACCTTTGCAGGCTGGGTCGCGCTGTTGGCGGGCTGGTATGTCACTGAGATTGGTCGCCAGCCTTGGCTTGTGCAAGGGGTGTTGACCGCGGCGCAGGCAGCCTCAACCGTGCCGGCTGCCAACATTGCATTCACCCTGGTGATGTACCTCACGCTCTATATTGCACTCTTGACGGCCTATGTGTCCGTCGTGTTTCACCTGGCCAAGAAGGCGACCGCCAAGGAGACCTCACGGTCGGTGAGCGACAACTCTGCGCAGCCCGGCGCGATGCGAGTTCAACATGTTTGATTCCATACCTGACCTGAGCCAGCCAGCTGGCTGGCTGCCACTGGTGTTCGCCCTGGTCATGGCCCTGGCCATGCTGGCCTACGTGATCCTGGATGGTTACGACTTGGGCGTCGGCGTACTGCTGCGCAGGGCTGACAACGAGGCGCAGAAAGACAGCATGATTGCCAGCATTGGCCCTTTTTGGGACGCCAACGAGACTTGGCTGGTGCTTGGCGTGGGCGTCTTGCTGGTCGCTTTTCCGATGGCGCATGGAGTCATTTTGGGCGCACTGTACCTGCCAGTGGCATTGATGCTGGTGTCACTCACGCTGCGCGGTGTGGCGTTTGATTTTCGGGTCAAGGCCCGCGCCGAGCACAAGCCGCTCTGGGACCGTGCGTTTTATACCGGCTCACTCTTGGCCGGCTGGTCCCAGGGTTTCATGCTCGGGAGCCTGATCACCGGCTTTAAGGGCAATTTATGGAGCACCGTCTTCAGCGGCCTGATTGGTCTGTGCCTGGTGGCTGCCTATTGCCTGCTGGGCGCCGGCTGGCTCATCATGAAATCTGAAGGCCCACTGCAACTCAAAGCGGTTGCCTGGGCGCGGGGCAGTCTGTGGTTTACTGCCGCCGGCGTACTGGCCATCTCGCTGGCAACGCCGCTGGTGAGCGCGCGTATTCTTGAGAAATGGTTCAGCTTCCCCAACGTCATACTGCTGCTTCCGATACCTGCTGTCACGTTGGCGCTTTTCATCGTGGTCGCCCGCAGCTTGAAGCGGCTGCCAACCCGCTTGGCGCAAAACAACCAATACGGCGCAGCAGTGCCATTCGCCAGCACGGTTGGCATATTCTTGCTCGCGTTTTACGGGCTCGCATACAGCCTGTTCCCCTGGCTCGTCGTAGACCAGATCACGGTCTGGCAGGCGGCCAGTTCGACTGAGGCACTGCAGGTCATCTTTTACGGGGTAGTTGTCGTTTTGCCAGTGATCATTGGCTACACGGTTTTTGCGTACCGGATTTTTTGGGGCAAATCCACTGCCCTGCACTATTGACGTGAGTACAAAGCCTAAACGCTTGGACTTTGCGCTGCGGCTTTATTGCATGCCTGCCAAACCGGCAATTGCCAAGGCATACCCATTGACGCCGAACCCCGCCATCACCGCCTTGGCGGCGGGTGAAATGTAGGAGTGGTGGCGGATCGCCTCGCGGGCGTGCACATTGCTGATGTGCAGTTCAATCAGCATGATGCCGGTGCCCTTGATGGCATCGTGCAAGGCGACACTGGTATGGGTGTAGGCACCCGCATTCAGAATCACGCCGGCCAGGGTGCCGGCCGCCTGCAAGCGCCCTGCTTCGTGCAGCCAGTCCACCAGCGTGCCTTCGTGGTTGGTCTGGCGAAAATCCAGCGCAAAGCCATTGGCCGCGCAGGCGCGTTCGCACAGCGATTCGACATCGGCCAGTGTTTGCGAGCCATAGACCTGCGGCTCACGCGTGCCAAGCAGATTGAGGTTGGGGCCATTGAGAATGAGCGCTGTTTTCATCAAATCTCCGAGGGATGGATACGCTTGGCTTATGCCTGGCCAGCGATAGGTGGCAAGGTGGTACGCACGTCTGCGCACTGGGCGCGGTGGCGCAGAGCGTGATCCATCACCACCAGCGCCAGCATGGCTTCGGCAATGGGTGTAGCACGGATGCCGACGCAGGGGTCGTGGCGACCCTTGGTAATCACTTGTGTGGGGTTGCCCGCCACGTCAATCGAATCGCGCGGCGTGATGATAGAACTGGTGGGCTTGATGGCAATACTCACTTCCAGATCCTGGCCGGTAGAAATGCCGCCCAGCACGCCACCAGCGTTGTTACCGATAAAGCCTTGCGGCGACAGTGAGTCACCATGCGTGGTGCCGCGCTGTGCGACGCTGGCAAAGCCCGCGCCAATTTCCACGCCCTTGACCGCATTGATGCCCATCATGGCGTAGGCAATGTCGGCATCCATCTTGTCAAACAGGGGCTCGCCCAAACCGACCGGCACGCGCGATGCGCTCACGCGGATGCGCGCGCCGCACGAGTCACCGGCCTTGCGCAAGGCATCCATGTAGTCTTCCAGCGCCTGCACGTCGGCCACCGGTGCAAAGAAAGGGTTGTTGGGCACGTAATCCCAGGATTCAAAGGGAATTACGGTATCGCCGATCTGCGTCATGCAGCCGCGGAACTCGGTTCCATACTTCTCTTTGAGCCACTTCTTGGCTACCGCACCGGCCGCCACCATCGGTGCGGTCAGGCGGGCGCTGGAGCGACCACCACCCCGCGGATCGCGAATGCCGTACTTTTGAAGATAGGTGTAGTCGGCATGACCGGGCCGAAAGGATTCAAGGATATTGCCGTAGTCCTTGCTGCGCTGGTCGGTGTTCTGAATGAGCAGCGCAATGGGCGTGCCGGTAGTCTTGCCTTGGTAGACGCCGCTCAATATTTGCACCGCATCGGGTTCATTGCGCTGGGTGACGTGGCGACTGGTACCCGGACGGCGACGGTCCAGATCACCCTGGATGTCGACCTCGCACAGATCCATCCCGGGAGGACAGCCGTCAATCACGCAGCCAATGGCTGGGCCGTGGGATTCACCAAAATTGGTGACTGCGAAAAGATTTCCAAAAGTATTGCCGCTCATAGTTGTTGATTATCCCTGACGGCTCCGCCAATAGACGGTGTTTTCGCTATATTGCGTCCAGTTCACATCTGGAGTTAAACGTGCAATTGACCATCAACGGCAAATCGCTGCAAACCGAAGCCGACCCCACAATGCCCCTGCTGTGGGTTCTCCGGGACGTGCTAAACATGACAGGTACCAAGTTCGGATGTGGTGTTGCCGCCTGCGGCGCGTGCACCGTGCACATCGACGGGCAGGCCGTTCGCTCCTGTGTGATGCCGCTGTCTGCGGTAGCCGGCAAGCGCATCGACACCATCGAAAGCCTGGGCACTTCTGAGAAACCCCACGCCCTGCAAAAAGCCTGGATCGCCGAGCAGGTGCCCCAGTGCGGCTACTGCCAGAGCGGCATGCTGATGGCGGCAGCGTCTTTGCTGGCCCGTACCCCAAAACCGTCTGATGCAGATATTGACGCTGCGATGACCAACATTTGCCGCTGTGGAACGTACCCGCGCGTACGGGCCGCCATTCACCGCGCTGCAGCCGAAATGGCTAGCGCGCCGGCTGTCGCCAGCGCCTTGGCGATGGAGAAGCAAGCATGAAAAGACGCACTTGGTTGTTGAGCGCTGCAGGCGCCGCTGGAGCGCTGGTTGTCGGGTGGGGGGTTATGCCGGCACGCTCGCGCATGGGCAGCGGCGATTTGATGGCGCTGCAGTCCGGCGAGGTCGCCTTCAACGGCTGGATCAAGATCACCCGCGACGGCCAGGTCGTGATGGCCATGCCCCGCAGCGAAATGGGCCAGGGCGTGCACACCGCGTTGCCGATGCTGGTCGCAGAGGAGCTGGACCTCCCGCTGAGCGCCGTGCGCCTGCAGCAAGCGGGCGCTGACACCATTTACGGCAATGTGGCCACGCTGGTAGCGACCCTGCCCTTTCACCCACTGGAATCAGAAGGCGGCGAGAAGCCGGTCAAAGTCAGGGTTGGTGAATGGATGGTGGGCAAGATTGCCCGTGAACTGGGCATTAACGCCACCGGTGGTTCGTCCAGCGTCGCAGATGCCTGGGACGTTGTTCGCATGGCTGCTGCGACCGTGCGGGCCAGCTTGCTGGAGGCCGCGTCGGCCCAATGGAAAGTTCCGGTGGCCGAGTTGCAAATTAAGGAGGGCGCAGTAACGCATGCCAGCGGGAAGTCCGCACATTTCGGTGAACTGGCACAGGCCGCAGCGGGCATTCGGCCAAGCATGGTGGCGCTCAAAGACCGAAAAGACTGGAAGCTGATTGGTCAACCGGCGCCGCGCGCCGACATTCCGGCAAAAATCAATGGCACGGCCCAGTTTGGTCTGGATGTGCGC
>Ga0105047_10001790_pt1 | contig 38681 bp, 35 predicted proteins | sample MAT04_FD_78384 | JGI IMG/M metagenome (GOLD analysis project Ga0105047, IMG submission 78384) | Freshwater microbial communities from Lake Fryxell liftoff mats and glacier meltwater in Antarctica - MAT-04 (megahit assembly) | ecosystem: Environmental > Aquatic > Freshwater > Ice > Liftoff...
ATCGCCACACGGCAACAACAACCAATGTAAGACTCGCACCGCACTAGGTCAATGTTTTCCTGCCGGCGTGAGGATCCGTAGCTCGGATCCTCACGCCCACTTTGACACTCGATTGGCGTGTCGGGAGGCATGAGTCCGGTGGGACTCATATCGGATAGCTGCCGCGCTCTGCGTTATCCCGCTTGAAGGACACACGCAATCTGAGAGGCATCAATCCAACTCATCGCCGTCCGCCACCACACCAACGGGCCGTGGAACCGCATCGTGCTCACCGATGCGCACGACAACGGCTCGCGATACAACCAGAGCCGGCCAATGGCTCCGAGGTGAGGCTGATCCATCCAAGATTCCATCCAAGAAATTCGCCGACATGCGGCGTCACAGGGCAACACAAGCAGGACTGGTCGGCGGACAAACCGCTGGTAAATAGCATTATTTGGCATCACCTGGACCGTCGTAGGCCGACTCATAATCCCTCGGTCGTGGGTTCGATACCCACCCGCCCCACACACCTGCGGTCGGTGCACCCTGAAGCTGGCGGGGTGCATCGCTGTCTGTCGCCGCCAGGTTTGGCCGCTGCTCTCCGGACCCACCTGGATCTGATGCAAACGATCCACCGGGTCAGGCGGGCGGATGTGAGGCATTACAGTTCGGTTCTCAGCGAGGCCTTGGAGGTCGGAATGAAGCGTGTCGTGTGGGCTGTTGCGTCGATTGCGTTGTTGGGCGGGTTGGTTGGGGTGACCGGCGATGATCGAGCGGATGCGTTCGCGGTTGTGAACGGCCCGACGCTGGCCAGCGGATCGATCCATAGCCTTACGCTCCGATCCGACGGGACCGTCTGGGCTTTCGGGAGCAACACCTTCGGCCAACTGGGCAGCACCACGAGCAATCCGAACCCGACCACCACCCAGGTCCCCGGGCTCACCAACGTCACCGCCATCAGCGCCGGTGATGCCCACAGTCTCGCGCTCCGCTCTGACGGGACCGTCTGGGGCTTCGGATACAACTCCTACGGCCAGCTGGGCACCACCACCAACAACGGAACCGGCAGTCCGAACCCGACGCCCACCAAGGTCCCCGGGCTCACCAACGTCACCGCCATCAGCGCCGGCACTTACCACAGCCTCGCGCTTCGATCCGACGGGACCGTCTGGGCGTTCGGATACAACTACAACGGCCAACTGGGCGCCACCACCAACAACGGCACCGTCAATCCGAACCCGACCCCAACCAAGGTCCCCGGGCTCACCAACGTCACCGCCATCAGCGCCAGCTTGAACCACAGTCTTGCGCTTCGATCTGACGGCACTGTCTGGGGCTTCGGAGAAAACACCCACGGCCAACTGGGCACCACCACCAACAACGGAACCGGCACTCCGAACCCGACCCCAACCAAGGTCCCGGGGCTCACCAACGTCACCGCCATCAGCGCCGGGGAAGTCCACAGTCTTGTGCTCCGCTCTGACGGGACGGTCTGGGCCTTCGGACGCAACTACCAAGGCCAGTTGGGCATCAGCACCAACAGTGGAAACGGTAATTCGAACCCGACCCCCACCAAGGTGCCGGGGCTCACCGGCGTCACCGCCATCAGTGCCAGCGGTTCCAACAGTCTTGTGCTCCGCTCTGACGGGACCGTCTGGGCCTTCGGAGACAACTACTACGGCCAGCTGGGCACCATTGTCAACAACAGCACCAGCTACCCGAACCCGACCCCCACCCAGGTCCCCGGGCTCACCAACGTCACCGCTATCAGAACCGGCGGCAACATACTTGGCGGTGGCCAGGCTCTCGCGCTCCGTTCCGACGGCACCGTCTGGGCCTTCGGAAATAATCGGTACGGACAGCTCGGCTCCACCACCAACAACGGGACCCCCAATCCGAACCCGACCGCTACCAAGATTCCCGACACGGTCGCAGCATTGGCGTTGATGGCGTCACGGTTCACGCCGGTCAGCCCGACCCGAATCTTCGATACCCGCCCTGCCGCAGCTGTCAACTACACCGGCCCGGAGCCTGGTGCGGGGAGTTCGACCAAAGTCCAGATCGTCGGCAAGGCCGGCATCCCAGCCAACGCCACCGCAGTCACCGCCAACCTCACGATCGTCGGCGCCCTCGGCGCCGGTTTCGTTCAAGCGTTCCCCACGGGCCTTGCCACCGCCGGGTCCTCATCGAACCTGAACGTCGAGCGGGCCGGACAGACCATCGCCAACGCCATCACCGTCCCCGTCGGTGTCGACGGCACCATCACGCTGTTCAACCAATCCGGCGGACATCTGCTGGTGGACGTCACCGGCTACTACACCCCCGCACCCGGGCCCGTCTCCGACGGCCGACTCATTCCCGTCACGCCCACCCGCATGCTCGACACAAGGGCAACGAGCCAGATCGGCTACGCCGGCCCGAAACCGCCGCCCGGTTCGATCACCCGCGTTCAGGTCACCGGGCGAGCGCCTGTTCCTGTCGCTGATGTCCAAGCAGTCGTGCTCAACGTGACCGCCACCAACGCCGCCGCCGCCGGCTTTCTACAGGTCGGACCAGCCGGACTACTCATCCCCGGTGCATCATCGAACATCAACCTCGAAACCGCCGGACAAACCATCCCCAACCAAGTCGTCGTACCCGTCGGCGCCGGCGGTGGCATCGAGATCTACACCCAATCCGGCGCCGACGTCCTCGTCGACATCACCGCGTACATCACCGCCGGGACCGCCACTGCGGGCACCGATGGTCTGTTCGTCCCGATCACCCCGACCCGTGCACTCGACACCCGACCTGGCAGCACCGTCGGATATCCGGCGGGCACCAAGCCCGGGCCAAGTGGCACCGTCAGAGTCGACGCCTCGAGTCTCGTCCCCACTGCGATGGCAGCCGCAGTCGCCGCCAACCTCACCATCACCCAGACCACCAACGCCGGGTTCGTACAACATTCCGCCGCCGGGTCTCTCATTCCGGGAGCGTCCTCCACCCTCAACGCCGAGCGAGCGAATCAGACCATCGCCAACGCCGCCCTGATCCCGGTGGCCAACAGCCGATTCGACATCTACACCGAGACCGGAACCCACCTCCTCGCCGACATCACCGGCTGGTACACGAACTAGCTGTGACGACAGGACACGTTGTCCCTGGAGGGTTCGGGCTCGACTAATGATCCCACGGGAGGGGTTCGATACCTGCCTGCACCACGGGTCTGGAAGACTGGTTCTATGACGCCGCTTGGAATTCATCATGTGTCGATCAATGTCACCGACACCGCTTCGGCCGCCGAGTTCTACACGTCTGTGCTCGGGCTGACGGTGCGCAACGATCGCCCCGACTTCTCGTTCGCCGGCGCATGGCTGGACCTTGCCGGTCAGCAGGTGCACTTGCTGGAGATCGACATGCCAGACGACCGCGGACAGCACTTCGCAATTGGCGTTTCCGACCTCGACTCCGTCGTGGCCGAGATCCGAGGCAGGGGTGTCACTGTCAGCGACCCGAAGCCGGTCGGCAGCGGCCGGCAGTCGTTCCTGCACGACCCGTCGGGCAACCTGGTGGAACTGAACCAGTCCGGTCGCGGCTAGTGCTCTGACCGCGAACGTTCGCGCGTTGTGTGGCGCCATTTCTTGACCGTCGGACACCAAGTCCGCCAGCCGAGACGGAATGCACCCATTTGTGTGCGCATGGACTTTCTGGGCAGCGATGGTCCCATGGCTCGTTCTGGGTGTGGTCAGTTCCGGAGTCCGGGACGCAGCACGCCCAGAAGAGCCGGCAGCAGCAGTCGGCAGGACGCGACCTACCAACCCACGTGGTCAGAGCACCAGCGGGATCTTGAGCAGGCCGAAGTGGGCCTAGCGAAACTTCTGGCGCTGCTGCCAGCGCAGCGCGAACCAGCCGATAGAAGACGGCTTGTAAAGAGTGACCATTCGGCAGGTCAGTGCAGCGGCGAACTCGATGGCGGGGCCCGCGTCCTGACCTGACCAGCGGACACTCAGAAGGTATTGAGGCAGTCCTGCTCGATGTTGTCCGACTCGGTGAAGTAGTCGAACGACCCATCCAACGTTGCAATGTCGTAGTTGGCGAAGAAGCCAACAGCCACACACTCCGCCAGCGATGGGTCGCCCGAGAGATCGGCTCGGAACTGCAGCTCCTGGGCTCTCGCCACGTACTGCTGCACGGCCGACTCGGTCGGTACCGACTGGTCGACGTCGGTGCCCGGGTCGCACGCCGTGGCGTAGAGATCGTTGCCGTTGCGGCCCACCAAGGCGTCGGCCTCTTTCGGACGTACCCGTGCCCAGCCGTTGAGGCCATTCGCCAAACGGTCGGCGTCGTCGCGGCTGTCGGCAACCAGGTGCACATCGACACACATCCGGCCATCGAGTTCGTAGGCCGTGTAGCGGTCGTTGCCCCACCCATCCGAGGCGGTGAGTGCAACATTGAGTGGGAGGCCGGTGGAGAACAAGAGATACGTCGCGAACGGGCCCATCTGGTTGCTGTATTGCACGTGGGCCGCGGCCGGACCGGGAGGAGCGGTAACCGGCTCGAGTGCGTCGCGGCGCAGATACTTGCCGACCGGAAGGCTGATCTGGTCGAGCGCGGTAGGCACATCGGTGGAGAGTGCCTGGGCGACCGACCAGCGGCCTTCCTCGCTCAGCGCCTCTATGAACCCAGGGCCGATCTGCTGTCCTACGGACCGAATGGCTTGATACGAGACAGGTATGTCGGCCGTTGCGTCCGCCCAGTCGGCGTTGCCTTCGTCGCTCGCCGTGTAGTACTCGTCGATGTCGTCGTCTGACAGGTCGGCGACATACAGATCGTGCACCCACACGGCGTGACCGACGCTGATCGCCACCAGTGCTTGATACTCCTGTGAGGTCGGGACCCGCTGAATCCGATCGAGCGTGTGGAACAGCTGGTCGTCGAGGGCTTGCGTCAAACGTACGGTGAGCTCGGCGCGCAGCAGCGGCGAGAGTTCCGTCAGGAAGCTTTTCGTGTTGATCACGATCGTGTTCTCGTCGGCCAGCCAGGTGACAGGAATCGGATCGGCGCCGTCCATTGCCTCATGCATCTTCGTGATCGACGCGTCGCCAGCCCACAGGCCCAGTGCTCGCCCGACTGCTTCGTCGGTGAGGTCTGCCTTGCGGTCGGCGGCCGTCAGCTCGATGGGCTCGGCACGCACCCGCGCGACGTAGTCGGCCTTCTGGTCGATGTACTCGATCAACACCTGATCGACGAAGTGCTCACCGGTGGCTTCCTCGACGTAGTCCACCAGGGGTGCGACGTTGCCGGGCCACGAGGGAGCGGTGACCTCGTCGGTGAACGGCGCCCACCGCTGCAGACCCCATGCACCGGCCCCCATGGCGACCAGTGCGGTGAGCAGCGCAACCCCTGTCCACGCCCGCCGACGGGGTGTTTGGCGTGCCATTGGCCGGGTCAGTCGTCCTGATGTTCGATGGCGTCAAGGAAGGCCTCGACGTCTTCGTCTTCACCACCGACGAGCCAGATGACCAGCTCTTCGTCATTGCCTTCTTCGTCTTCGTCACGCCACGGCAGCATGCCCTCGACGCTGTAGCGGTCGACAGTGATGTCTTCGTCGCTGTCATCACCAACGGGGGCGACAACGGCCAGCTCGACCTCCGCATCCGGCGGCTGGTCCTTCAGCATGTCGATCAGTTCACTCACTCGCATGGGGTGTGCCTTTCGGGATGTCGTTGGCGTGCATGTGGAGAGTAGTCAGTCGTCGCCGAGCCAGTGGCTAGCACAGTCGAGCAGGAACAAGCTGACATCCCTGCACTTGTCGAGTGTGTCGCAGAAGACTTTGTCCTCGGCCAAGTACACCTCGGCAAGATCGACGGGGATGCGCGCCAGGATGGACAGGCTTCGCTCGGGGGCGTCGGTGACACTGGCGAAGGAGTCGATGGCAGAAACTTCGAGGGGCAACGAGATGCCCCCGACGCCGGCAAGCTCGGTGGCCAGCACCAGAAGATCGGGTGGGTGCGGCAACGGTGGCAGTGTCCAGGTGAAGATGAGGGGGAACATGAAACCGGTGGGCGGATCGGCGTCGGGGTCGTCGAGCTTGACGACTTCGTCCTCGAAACCGAGCAGCGCTCGCGGGTCGACTTCGAGAGAAAGATGCAGGTCAATGGGGCCACTGCAGGCTTCCTCGGGGTGCAGATCAACCTCCCACAACTGGCGCAACGAGTAGGTCTCCACGAAGTGGCGCTCGTCGTGCACATGAAACCCGTGGTCGACTGCATGGCCCTTCAGGTCGGCGACGAAACCGGCGACATCGATGACGGCCACGAAGATCCTTCCAGGAACAGCAGTGAGGGGTGGTGCGCTGAGGCTGCCTGCGACACTACCGTGCGGAGCCAATGAACCCTGATCGTTTGAGCCTGCTGCACGAGGTGGCCGACGAGGTGGCTGCCGCGTTCGCCGAGGTGCGCGACTTCGGCCCCTCGGGTGATCGCGAGGGTCAATACGCACTCGATGTCGTGGCGAATGATGCAGCGCTGCAGGTATTGCGCCGAGCGGGCGTCGGCGTGCTGTCGGAGGAGAGCGAGTTCGAGGCTGGTTCCACAGGTGAGGTGGTGGTGATCGACCCCGTCGACGGCAGTACCAATGCCAGTCGGGGTGTGCGCTACTTCGCGACCGCGATGTGCGTGGTCGACGCTGACGGCCCGGCCGCGGCGTTGGTCGCCAACCAGGCAACCGGCGAGCGCTACTGGGCGACGCGCGGCGGGGGAGCGTGGTGCGACGGTGTTCGCATCGGCCCCACGGACTGCGTCGACGTCACCGATTCGATCATCGGGCTGAACGGGCTACCCCCACACCCGTTGGGCTACCGCCAGAGCCGAGTGCTCGGTGCCGTTGCACTCGATCTGTGCCACGTTGCCGCCGGCGTGTTCGACGGTTACGTCGACTGTGTCGCCGAGGCGCACGGAGTCTGGGACTATCTGGCCTCAGTGATGATCTGTCGTGAAGCCGGCGCTCACGTTGTGGATCTACACGGTCGCGACCTGGTCGTGATCGATCACGCGGCCCGCCGCACACCGATCGCCGCGGCTACCCCCGAACTGCTCGCCGCGCTGATGGCTGCCCGTGCCGGCATCTGAGTCATGTGAACTACTGAAGCTGGGTAGCCGTGCGCCAGATACGCTGTCAACTTCCGTTCGCGGGCGCATAGCTCAGTTGGTAGAGCGCTTCCCTTACAAGGAAGTGGTCGGGGGTTCGAGTCCCTCTGCGCCCACCCGCGTTAGTGATCCTGGTGCTCCGAAGGACCAATTGTCTGCTGTCGGTTGCGACAAGGTAGTCAATTCGGCCCATTGCCACGCGTTTGGCAACGCTTACCGGTGCACCTCGCTACCTTGGTGGGCGGAGACGGAAGCATTGATCTGCTGGACGCCATTGGTCGCTTGTCCAGCGAGGAGCCACCAGCGAACCCACCCCTTTCCTTACATGGCCACGGCACCCCGCCCGGTCATCATCAGGACGCGGTGTTGCAATGGCGGTTCTCAGATCACTCGGTATTGGCTCGGTCGCGGTCGCGATACTGCTCGGCGTGGTAGCCACTCGGTCGGAGCACGCGGAAGCGTCTCCCGTCAGCGGCGTCGTGATCAACGGTGCGGCCGACACATCGGTTCTCTCATCCGCCGTCCGGCTCGATCCGCCGGAGCCGCCCCCGACGGCGACACCGCTTGAGACACCGCTTGCGAACACGTCCAACTGTCGCACGGATCTCAGCGGTGCGGTCGCGACTGTCACCATCGTTTCGATCTCTTACGTCTGCCCGATCTATGCCGGCGGGCAGTCGACGATCGACGCCGGCGCGGCGACCTGGGTGACGGATGCGCCGCCGAGCTCGGTGTGGGCCACCCACGCCGGTGGGTCGGGCACGCTGTGGCTCGCGGGTCATCGCACCTCACACGGTGGTGCCTTTGCCGACATCCCGGACCTTGCCGACGGTGCCGTGATCACAGTGGCCGACGCCACCGGGACAGCGTCGTACCGCGTCGTCGGACGCGCCTATGTGCGGGTCCGCAACGGACTTGTCGTCGACCATTCCGGCGCGACCGCCAACGCCGCCACGGCCAGTGCCGTGCTCCGGGCCGACTTCGGCGGCGACGGGGCGCCGCGGCTCGTGCTGCAGACCTGCGACGGGGCCGACCTCCGCTGGATGATCTACGCCGACCTGTTGGCCGCATAACGATCAACACCCGCATACGAACTCCACCCTGCCGAGATCAGGCCGTTCGCCCCTAACGGTGCTGCTGTAGGGAGTGCATGCTGGAGGGAGACCACAGGAAGGTGCTCACCATGAGCAAGTCCGTTAGTACCCCGGAGATCCTCGAGCGACTGCTAGGCAGCCTCAGCGATACGTCGAAGCGTCTGTCGAACGACGTAGAGAAGCAGGCCAAGCAGATCGAGAAGAGGATTCAAAAGTTCCTCAACGAAGGCGAGAAGGCCTCTGAGCGGTGGATGAAGTCCATCGACAAGGACGTTCGTGCGCAGCTCGATTCACTCCGCCACGAGGTCGAGCAGCTCTCGCACCGGATCAACGAGTTCCTCGGACAGCCCGTCAAGCCGGCCGTCAAGCCCTCTGCGGCGAAACTGCCGGTGGCGAAGTCACCTGTAGCCAAGAAGGCACCGGCCAAGAAGGCACCGGTGGCGAAGAAGGCACCGGCCAAGAAGGCACCGGTGGCGAAGAAGGCTCCGGCCAAGAAGGCTCCGGCCCAGTCACGCATCTCCGCCTAGAAGGTCGCAAGGCCCTAGCCAGCGCACCGTTGCCCGTCATACCGTAGGGGTGTGAACTTTATGGAACGTGGGCGCCTGAGCGCGCTGCTCGGCCGCAGCCTGCTGACGACCCACGACTGGTCGGTCGACGACCTCGAGACCCTGCTCGCCGTGGCGACCCGCCTGGAGCAACTTGATCGCGCGGGGGTTCGTCTCGACGTGCTCCACGGTGAACTCGCGTACGCGATGTTCTTTGACAACTCGACTCGTACGAAGTCCGCATGGGCCGGGGCGGCAGCGCGTCTGGGGATGCACCCGATCATCGTCGATGGTTCCTCCTCCCAGGTGGCGCACGGCGAGACGGCCGAGGAGACAGGGGCGATGCTGGGGATGAACGCGCACGCCCTGGGCGTGCGTCACGATCTGATCCTCGGTGAGGGCAACGGGTTCATGCGCGACGTTCGACGCGGCATCGACGACTACCTCGCCGCCACCGGCGACCCGCGGTCGGTGCCGGTGGTCAACCTGCAGTGCGATGTCGATCATCCGACCCAGTCGCTGGCCGACCTGCTGTGGTTGCGTGAGCACTTCGGCGGGTCGGTGGCCGAGCGGAAGATCACCATGTCGTGGGCGTACTCGCCCAGCTACGCCAAGCCCCTGTCGGTTCCCCAGGGGGTGGTCTCGCTGCTCACCCGCTTCGGTGCGCACGTCACGCTGGCGCATCCACCTGGCTACGAGCTGATGGCGGAGCCGATGGCGTGGGCAGCCGAGGGCGCGGTGGCATCAGGTGGCTCATTCCGCACGACGCACGACATGGACGACGCGTTTGCCGGTGCGGAGGCTGTCTACCCCAAATCATGGGGCCCGCAGGCGCCGATGCTGGAACGGGTTGCTGCCAACCGGGCCGGCGACGGCCCGGCGATGCGCGAGATCGAACAGCGGGCGTTGGCGAAGAACGCGGAACACCGCGACTGGATCTGCGACGAGCGCCGGATGGCCCTCACCGCCGATGCGCTGTACCTCCACTGCCTGCCTGCCGACATCGGTGCCGAGGTGAGCCCGGCGGTGATGGACCGATTCCGTGTCGCCGTTGCCCGCGAGGCGAACAAGAAGGTCTACGTGGTCATGGCACTGCTCGCCACGGCGAAGGTCCCCGACCTCGCCGCTGTTCTCACCGGAGGTGTGTGATGACGTCCACCGATCGTGCGGCCACCGACCGCTCTGTGCTCGATCGCAAGGTCGCCGACCTCGCCAAGCGGTACCTGCCGCTGGCGGTCCGCATTCTGCGCGAGGCGATCAGGATCCCAGAGGACCTTGTCGACGTCCCGGTCGAACACGGCGGCGACCCACAGGCCGGGCTGTCGAACCACGAGGGCCGTCGTTTGGGCTTTCTGCGCGACACGATCATCGACATCGAAGCGGTGCGCCATGCGGACGACGTGTGGTTCGACGATTACGGCAACCTGGTCTGGGTGGTACGCGATCCGTTCGACGGGGTGGCACCGGAGCACCAGCGGATCATCTACTTCGATGGTCACTCCGACACCGTCATGGCGCTACGTGACCAGTGGAACGACAAGTTGAGTGGCGCGATCGACCCTTATCGGGGCTTGGTCGAAGGGAGCGCTGTCAACCCAGCTGCACTCGTCGCTCAACTCGGCTACCTGCCGCCGGAGGGGGAGTGGCAGCACCTCGTGTTCGGGCGTGGTTCGGCCGATCAGCTCGCAGGTGTCGTGTCACAGGTCATCGCGACCAAGATCTTGCTCGAACTCGTCGACGATGGGGCGCTGCGCGGGTGCATCGTGCGGGCGTACGCAACGGCAGCGGAAGAAGACAACGACGGTGGCGGGCCGCGCCACGTCATCGCCCACGTACTGCCGGGGGCAGGCCAGGAACTGATCCCGGACGTGGTCGTCCTCACCGAGGGCACCGGTGACGCTGTGAAGGGCGCCCTCGGGATCTATCGCGGCCAGCGCGGCAGGATGCAGATCGAGGTCACGGTCGTTGGCCGTTCGTGTCACGGCTCGATGCCGTTCGAAGGTCTCAACCCGCTCGAACACGGGGGTGCGATCATCGCCGAGGCGGCGCGTCGGCATGCCGCCGGCGAAGGCTTCACGGATCATCCGTTCCTCGGGCGCGGCACGCGTACCGCCTCGTGGGCGGCCTTGGAGACGCCGAGCGACTGCGCCGTGCCTGACCGATTCACGTTCCGCTTCGATCGCCGGCTCACGGTCGGCGAGACGCCGGAGCAGGCGTTGGCCGACATCGAAGCCCTGGAGGCAGTGTCAGCGGCTCGTGTCGCCGGCCTCACGGTCACCGTTGCAGTACCGCGCTACGAGCACCCGACATGGCGCGGCTTCCCCGTCGACAACGCCCAGATCTACCCGGGATGGATCACCCCTGCCGAGCATCCGGCGATCCGTGCAGCCGTCGACGCCTACCAACGGGTGGTGACCCCCTACGTCGTCGAGTCGTCGGGCGGCGCCGTCGGCGCGACGATCCGCCGCGAGCCGAGGGTTGACAAGTGGATCTTCTCGACGGACGGTGTTGGCTTCCCCGTCGCGATCGACGACACAGCTATCGAAGTCGGTCCGGCCAAGGGATGGGTCGTGTCGGGCCCGGTCAAGCACCCGGCGATGTTCGGCATCGGCGCCGGCGTCGAGCAGAACACCCACCGGATCGGGGAGTACGTCGACAGCCGCGAGTTGCAGCACGCCATCGCCGTGCTCGCTCGCTTCCCGCAAGCGTTCGTCGACGTCAGCGGCGTTGCGTCCGAGGCCTTCACGCACCCGGACTGATCGATGGCATGCCCGGTGTCCGCGACGGAGCGGTGTCGGCCGTGCAACTGCTCGCCCCCGAACGGCGGCTCAGACGTCAGCGTCGACGATCTCTTGTCGCAAGCACTGGGCGATCCGACTGAATTCGCTGACCGACATCAGGCCGCCGAGGCGAAGCTGGTCTTCGAGCAGTGAGGCGAGCTCGCTGCCCTCCGACAACCCGTACATGCCGAGGCTGCCCGCGAGTCGATGTGCAGCATCGAGCGCCTGAGCGGTGCGGGCTGCGACTTCCAGCCCCTCAGCTGCAAGCGTTGCGCCATGAGCAACGAGCCGGTCGGCGAGGTCGAGGGCGATCTCCGCGTTCTCCAGCCATGTCCGGCGGATGAACTCGTTGAGACTCATGGTCGTCACGGACCGAAGCCGAGCAGTGCGACGACCTGGTTCGACAACTGCATCGGGTCGAACGGCTTGACGAGCACACCGATGGCGCCCAGGCGAAGCAGGGAGTCGTGCTGGGCGCTGCGCGCCTTCGCGGTGAGAAAAATCACCGGAATGTGGGCGAGTTCAGCGCGCCCTTGCAGCTCGGCAAGAGTGTTGGGACCGTCGAGACCGGGCATCATCACGTCGAGCAGGATCGCGTCAGGGGGTGAGGCGGCGGCTGACTCGATCGCGTCAGCGCCCGAACGGACAGCGGTGACGGTCCACCCACCCACTCGCTCCAGTGAGGCGCGCGCGACCAGTCGAACACCGTCGTCGTCGTCGACCAGCAGCAGTCGCCTCGTCATGCGTCTACCTCGTCGACGTGGTCGACAATCGGGAGCGACACCGAGAACACCGAACCCACGCCGGGTTCACTGGTCACGGTCAACCGGCCGTCGTGCATCTCCACCAACACCCGTGCTATGGCGAGACCCAGCCCGCTGCCGCTGCCATGTCGGGCATCGGAGGAGTCGACCTGTTCGAATCGTTCGAAGATGCGCTCGAGTCGCTCGGGTGGAATCCCGCGCCCGTTGTCAGCCACTTCGATCACCACGAAGTCGAGGCCCTGGTGGAGGTCGGTCTCGGTGTACGACGTGACCGTGACGGTGGACCCGGCCGGTGAGAACTTCGCTGCGTTGCCCAGCAGGTTCGTCAGCACCTGAACGATCCGGTCTCCGTCGCAGCGAACGGCGAGACCCTCCTGGAGCCCGACGTAGTTCTCAAGGTGCACCTCGCGTTCGGTGAACAGCCCGCGGACGTTTGCGATCGAGTCGTCGACCAGCTGTGCAAGCGGGTGCGACTGCACGCTCAGCTGCAGACGACCGGCATCGACGCGTTGGAGATCGAGGATGTCATTGACCAGCCGAACCAGTCGATCCGTGTTCGTCACGGCGACGGCGAGCATCTCCTGCGCCTCGTCGGGTAATCGGCCGAACACTCCTCCGGAGAGAAGGCCGAGCGAGCCCTTGAGCGAGGTGAGCGGCGTTCGGAGTTCGTGGCTGACAAGCGACACGAATTCGTCCTTGGACCGTTCGATCTCTGCTTGCTCGGACACGTCGGCGAAGACCACCACGGCGCCCGTCACTGCACTGTCCTCGATGATCGGCGCGGAGGTGCACGACACCGGGAACGAACTCCCATCGGCCCGGTTGAACGTGTCGCGAAGTGCGGCCAACGTCTCGCCTTCATGGAGTGTCTGCCACATCGCGGAGCCCATCCAAGGGTGGACTCGGCCATCGGTCTCGGTGCGATGTGTGATCGTATGGAACTGCTGACCCGTCAGCGCGTCGTCGACGAGATGCAGCAACCTGTGGGCGGAAGGGTTCGCATAGATGACGATCCCTCCGCTGTCGATGCGCACGATGCCGTCGGCCGACGAGTTGAGGATCAGCTGGTGCTGTTGGCCGATCATCTCGATCTCGCGGCGCGCCTGCCGTTGCTGGGTGAGGTCACGGCCGCTGGCGATGTAGACGGGCTCCCCGTCCAACTGGGCAGTCGCGAACGTGACATCGAGCGGTATCGACCGGCCGCCCACGGACCGGACCTGCACCTCGAGGCGTTCGCTCGCATTGCCGGATTCGGCCTGCTGGATGAGGTCGGCGATCTCTTGGGGGGAGCGGTCGGTGACCACCCGCGCCGCGGGAAGGCCAACCAGCGGCACTTCCGCCGAATCGCCGAGAAGGTCGCGGGCTGCCGAGTTGGCGAACACGATTCGGCCACGAAGGTCGATGGCGACGATGACCTCGGCCACCGACTCGGCGACCACGCGCAGGCGTTCTTCGGCTTCGCGCTTGTCGCGCATGCTGCTGTGTTGCTCGTGTCGGCGCAACTCGGTCTCGGTCTGCGCGGCGAACTCTCTCAGGATCTTGCGCTGGGCGTCGTCGAAGGACCGCGGGACACGATCGATGAGACAGAACGTACCGACGGGGAAACCGTCGGGCGATCTCAACGGCTGCCCGGCGTAGAAGCGGATGAACGGTTCGGCCGTGACCAGCGGATTGTCCGCGAATCGTTCGTCGAGCAACGCATCCTCCACCACGAAGCCGTCCGGTTGATTGATCGCATGGCCACAGAACGAGATCGAGCGTTCGGTTTCGGGCGCATCGAGTCCGATACAGGACTTGAACCATTGCCGGTTGTTGTCCACCAGGCTGACGAGGGCGATCGGGACCTCGAAGACGAGGGCTGCCAAGCGCGTGAGGCGATCGAAACGCTCCTCCGTCGGAGTGTCGAGGACCTGCAGGGCATGCAGTGCCCCGACGCGATCGTCGTCGTCGATCGGGATGGTCGGTTCGATCACGAAGACACCTCGTCAGCATCCGTGGTCGGTCGTGGCGTGACCTTCCATTGGCGATCGCCCATCAATTCCTTGACCTGGGCGACTCTCGCGATCAGGTTCTTCAGTTCGGTGTAAAAGAAGGTGGAAACGAACAGGTAGAAGAGGAACCAGCGCTTGCGTTCGCGGATCTCCGGTGTTGCCAGACGATAGGCGAAGTAGGTCTGGAAGGGGCCGACGGACATCGTGAAGACCGTCGTCAGCACCAGCACCGGTACGAACCAGTCCAGCCGGCGGCCGACACCGAAGGTCCAGTACGCGACGATCGGGAACATCTGCAGCGACAGCCAGGGGTAGATCTCGCGCCACATGAGCAGATGGACGAAGCCCAGCTTCTGGCGCACGCTCAGCTTCGGGTTGCGGAGCGCGCGACCGGTGTGGACGATCGAGACCTGGTACCAGCCCTGCGCCCAGCGCATCCGCTGGTTCCAGAGCTGGCGCAGGGTGGTCGTCGCCAACTCTCGCGAGATGAGGCCGGGATCCGAGACGATGAGACCGCCTTCTTGCACCACACGAAGCGACGAATCGATGTCCTCGGTGAGCATTCGCCCGTTCATGCGGATGCTGCGCAGGAGGGGTGTTCGCCAGAATCCGTTCGATCCACCGAAGATCCCGAAGTCGTGCAGGCGGGCTCGGCCAGGGTGGCTGACGGCGTAGATCGCCTCGAACTCGACCGCGACCGTCCGAGCGACCCAGGAGGCCTCCCCGTTGCGGACCACCGGGTGACCTTGCACGATGTCCGCCCCGGACGCGATCCAACGCCAGGCCCGGGTGAAGGCGGTGGGATCTGGATGATGGTCGGCATCGAAGACCCCGACGAACTCACCCTCGACCAAGGCAAGCGCAGCGTTCACGTTCTGTGCCTTCGAGGTGCTGTCCTCGACCCGGTGCGGGACGAAACGCGGGTCGGCTCGAGCGATTGCCGCCAACGTGGCTTCCACCGGGTGGGGGTCAGGGCCGTTGTACGCGAGGATGATCTGCAGGCGGCTGGGGTAGTCGACGGCGAGGAACGCCTCGATGGTGCTGACGATGGTGGCGGCCTCGTTGGGCAGGTAGGCAGCGATGATGGCCGACGCCACCGGGAACTCGAGGTGTGGGTCGTCAGGCGGCACCGTCGGCCGCAGCGCCGCGATGCCCTCGGCAATGATGAGGAGCCCGGTGAACAGGAGTGCGACGACCACGACGAGGTACATCACACCCGCAAGGTCGAAACCGAGCCCGTCCGCAGCCCAATAGAGCAGGTAGGGGGTCACGCCACCGACGATGAAGGTGAGCAGCACCTGAAAGGGGGTGCGAGCTCGATTCCACCAGCGCGAGAGTGCAGAGCCCCGCTGCTCTCGACGGCGATCAGCGATCACCGCCTCGAAGCCGGCCTCGTATCGCAGGGGCAGTAGATCGAGGTGGATCGACGCCGCGTCAGATGCAATACGGGCTCGGTCGATCAGGATGTCGATGCCGATTTCTTCAGCTGCGAACTCGTACCCGATGACAGGAGTGAGCCGAACGCTGCTGCTTCCGACGAGCACGTCCTGGTCGTTCACCAGTCGAGCGATGCCGGCCAGCTGTCGTTCCGCGGTGTTTGCGTTCGCGGTTCGGAGGAGCAACCAACCACCCTTGGGGTCGCGTGCGACCACGTCGGTCGGGCCGAGAGTGGTCTGCAAGATGGCGGTGACCTTGCGAACAGACTCGCGCTCGGCTCGCGACCCTAGTTGTTCCCTGACGCGCGTCAATTCAGGGATTCGTACATGAACAACGACCGCCGAGAAGTTCGGGCGGCTTCGCTCTCGTTCGAAGACGCGTCGGAACACGTCCACGGTCAGTGCTCCTGACACGCGATCCACCGATGACAGCTCGGAGGGTGCCGGGGGTCGTTCCACCTTCGAGCGTACGCGGGCCACGAACTCGGGCAACCCGAACGGCTTCACCAAGTAGTCGTCGGCCCCGAGGCCGAGACCGGTGACGATGTCTTCTTGCGCGGATCTTGTGGTCACGAAGAGCAGGGGAACCGACCGCAACGCCGGCTGGGCGCGGATGCGGCCGATCAACTCGAATCCGCTCAATCCGGGCATCATCACATCGGAGACGATCACGTCGGGGATCGCCTCGGCCAGGCGCGCCAACGCTTCTGTGCCCGAGGCTGCGCTGACGACGTCGAAGCCTGCGTTGCGCAGACTCTCGGTCATCAACGAGTTGACCATCGGGTCGTCGTCCACGACCAAGGCAGCGCCCGCGTATCCCTCGGGAGTCAAGTGCCCATTCGGCGGTTCCCGTTCATTCGCCACCATCGAACCCTCCCACGCTCATGTGGCGGCGCTCGCTGAGTGATGGGATGCGACGTCGAACTGCTGCGGTCGCGTGCCGAGCAGAATCATGTGTCACACAACGACAGTAACCCCGGTGTGTGGCTGACAAACAGGGTCCTTTGCCTCATGCTGCGCAACGACCATCGATCCAACGCCAGGTCGTGAGTGCTCGACAACGGCCAGGTATCGATGAACGGTGGAATGGGTACCGTGCCTGTGTGCCACGTGTGTTGTCGAACCGCTACGAGCTCGGGTCGATCGTCGGCTCTGGCGGCTCGGCTCGCGTATACGAGGCTCGGGACCTACTGCTCGATCGGCGGGTTGCTGTGAAATTGCTCGACGGTGACGCTGCCGCGTCCAATGACCCGCCCGGCCGAGATCGCTTTCTCCGCGAAGCGCAAGCTTTGGCTCGGTTCGAGCATCAGCATGCGGTTTCGGTGTACGACGCCGGCGCTGCCGACGGGGATCTGTTCATCGTGATGGAGTTGGTCGAGGGGACGTCGTTGGCGCACCTGATTGCGGCGAGCGCGCCGATGTCGGAACTCGAGGTGGTGCGCATCGGCACGCAGTTGCTCGACGCATTGGACGCTGCGCACACGGCCGGGCTGGTTCACCGTGACGTCAAGCCCTCCAACGTGTTGATCGATCGGTCAGGCGAGGTGAAGCTGGCCGACTTCGGAATCGCCAAGCGGTTCGATGATCTCGCGGCGTCGCTCACCATGGTGGGCTCTGTGATCGGGACACCGCAGTACCTGGCGCCTGAACAGGCGGCCGGGCATTCAGCCACGCCGCAATCGGATGTCTACTCCACCGGCCTGGTGCTGTACGAGATGTTGATCGGGACTCGTCCGCTCGCTGGGTCACCTGATGCACAGAGTGGGGCGAGGGTGCGGGAGTTGCGGCCCGAGGTGTCACCCGTGCTGTCGGCCGCGATTTCCCGTTCGCTTGCTGCTCGCCCTGAGGATCGATTCGCAACGGCCGCGGACATGGCGTCGACTCTGCGCGGTGAGCTGCCGGCCACCGCCGTGTCGTTCATCGAACCCACTCAGATCTCACCACCGAAGTCGGCGGAGAACGCACCGACACGCGTGATCTCGCCTGACGACGCAACGGCGGTGCGGGCTAACGCGGCCGCCCCCACCGAGCTACAACCGGTGCGACCTCCGCCACGGGCCGGGCGTCAACGGTGGGTAGTGGTCGCATCAGCGATCGTTGTGCTGATCGCCTTGATCTCGTTCGCCCTTCTCGAGTCATCCGATGACGCGACGTTCTCGGAGTCGTCGTCCTATCAGACGACCACTCTGGAGGTGGCAACCATCGTGCAACTGACGGCTCCGCCGCCACCGACGACGTCGACGCCAGCCGCAGAGCTGATTCCAGGATTTCCCGCCACCGACAACCTCCAGCAGTTCATCGACCAGCTTCGTGCCGGCCGAGACGTGGTGGGCAAGCAATCGAAGAGACTGGCCGATTCACTACAGAAGCTGCTCGACATGGACCCCGAGCCAGGCGCAAAGGATGCGCAGAAACTTGTGACGCAACTGAGCGAGTGGGTCGATAAAGGGGAGATCGCTCCTGTCGTGGCCAGCGCGGTTTACAAGTTCCTTGCGGAGCTCGGAGTCGAGCCGACGCCATGACCGGGTTCTTCAGCCGTCGCCCAACGATGCACGGAAGACGGCGAGTTCATCAGGGGCGATGCGGCTCACTTCGCCTCCGTTGGGAAAGCTGCCGCTCAGGACGTCAGCCCTGAACGCCGTCAGCGCACGTACTCGCTCCACTGCGATCTGGCGTTGCAGCGCGGCAACGTTGCCGTAGGCGCGGGCGTGGCGTGGGGTGCGTGGGCTCTCGCCGCACACGTCGTTGCTGAACAGGAAGATCACGTCGGCGTCCGGCCCCGAGCCGAGCGAGATTGTGGCCATGCCTGTGCGGCGGTGAATCTCGGTCATCACTGCGGCGGGGATCAGCTCGCATTCCACGGCGAACGCGCCGGCGGCCTCGAGTTCCTGGAACTGCCGCCACAGATCGCTTGCCTCAGCTGCACTGTTGCCGACAGCCCTCACGCCGCCATACTGCGACGATCGTTTGGGCACGAATCCGAGATGGCCCATGACGGGGACACCCTCGGCGGCGAGCAGGCGGACGGCATCGAGGCGGCGGGCCGTGATGACGGCGTCGGCGCCTTCCTGCAGGGCACGGAAGGCCGTGGCCAAGAGGTCGTCGAGCGTAACGGCGCCACCGAAATCGATGGCGGCGGTGACGAACAGCCTCGACGAACCGCGACGCACGTCAGCGACGGCGCCCGCCAGGCACACTGCCATCTCGATGCCCGCCGTCTCGGCTGCGATGGATTCCTCTTCAGTCCCAGCGGTGACCTGCGCGAATCGACGGCCGGAAGCTTTCAGCGCTGCGATCGCGGCGACGGTGACCGTGCGATCGGCATCTTGCCCGTTGAAGTCGAGTATCCGTGTCATGGCCAGGGACGATATCCACGGTTGACCCGGCGCTCGCTCTGTCCTGGGTTGGAACCGCTGACCCATCTTTTCGAACTGTCGAAGAGCTGTAGGGTGCCGCGAATGCAACGCAGGGCGGGGCTCTTCTCAATAGTGGTTGTCTCTACATTGGTGATTGGCGCGTGCTCATCGAGCGACCCGTCGACGGCCGGGAGCTCGACGCCGGCGACCGTTGCGCCGACGGACGCACCCACGACCACGGCGGCCGAACCAACGGACCCGACGCCGTGGAGCGAGGCGGTGGCCGCGTTCGACCCCGAGGGAACTCCTGATCTCACGAGAGCGCTCACGATGTTCACGATGGCCTTCGGGCCCATCGACGGCTTCCCGGAACCACCGGCCGAAGCCGGTGCGTCAGGCGACGTCTCCGTTGCATTTCGCGCCGTCGCTGGCGTGTGGGATCAACTCACACCCGAGCAGATCGATGCGGTGATGAACGCAACGACGGGTGTCGACGACAACTCGACCGCCACCGATCTCGGCTTTCGCCGCGCGCCAACCGTGAAGCCGGACCCGGCGTTCGTCGAAGCGATCACCGCGGCGGCCGATGGTCTCCGTGCTCGGATCGCGACGCACATCGGCAACTTCAAGGGTGCGCTGAATGTGATCGTTACCGCTCAAGACAACGCGAAGAAGGACCTCGGGACGGCGACGCCCACCATCAACGCCGACGGGTCACTGTCCGGCCGATGCACATTACGCATCTTCCCGAACTCCTACTCCACCACTGTGGACCGGTTGCTCAACACAATCGCCCATGAGGTATTCCACTGCTTCCAATTCGCTGCAATGGGCACACTCTCGCGGCTGGCAAGCGCGCCCTCTTGGGTGATCGAAGGTGGCGCAGAGTGGGTCGGGGCCATGGTCACAGCGCCCGACGACACCACGCCCGGCAGGTGGAGAACGTACTTCAGTACTCCAAAGACCCCGCTTCGATTCCGCGCCTATGACGCGCTTGCATTCTGGTCGCACCTTGACGAGTCGGGCTCCGACCCGTGGTCCGTGTTTCGTGCTGTGTGGGCCACGAATGGCACCCCGGCCGGGTTCGCCGCAGCTGGCGCGGACACGCCAGCGTTTCTCGACTCGTGGGCGTCGGGCGCAACTCGGGATCCGGCTCGCGGCGCTGGATGGGATACCTCTGGCCCCGGTATCACGTCCGACGCGGTGGGACCCACGGGCCTCACGGTTCCCGACGACGGCGCTGCACCCGCGACGATTGCGCCCTACGCGATCAACGACTTCGTGATCCTCAGTACGGCGGATGTGCTGGTCTTCACCTCTGCCACTGGGCACGCACGACTCTCCGACGCAAGGATCGACACCATCGACTTGGCGGGAGCGCGGTTCTGTAATCGTGCTGGTGGCTGCGCGTGTCCGAACGTGGCCGACGATATTCCGCCGCCGCCGATTGCTGCCGGTCCGGTGCTCGCACTTTCCGGTGGACCGGAGGGGTCGAGCGTCGCGATCACCGGAATGCCTCTCCAGAAACACTGCGATGAACAGGAGAAGCGGCCCGTCCAGGTGACCTTAGATCGCCCAGCGAGCGAGGGTGTGCTCGCTGGACAGGTCGTCGAACTCACATCGTGCAACGGGGCGCACGGCGACTGGAGCGGAGTGCTGCGGCTCGGCGGCCTGAGCTTCGAGGGGCTCGATGTTGCGTTCCAGGACATTCCACTTGCGTTTACCGTCGGCGGAGCTGGGACGGTGACGGTTGCAGCCGCGGCAGCCGGCACGGTCCAGACGCCCGTCTTCGCGCTCGAGGTCACCTACAACCTGTCGATCACCGTCGACGGGAACACGATGACGATCGCCGGCAGTGGCAGCGGGTCTACCGACATGTTCTCGATCGACCAAGCATTCCCCAACGGTCTTGCCGGCCTGCCCATCGTTCCTGCGCCACCAGGTCTCTGCCCTGAGGGCTAGTCAGCGCTCATCGCCGACCTGGGCAACAGCGCGGCCGCATCGAAGCGGACGCCGCTGTCAGTCCGGACGGGGGTTTGGTGGCGTGTTCTGTCAGGATTGGTGACAATCAATTCTTGGAGGTTTTGGGCGCGATGACCAACGACACGACTTCAGGTGCGCCGATCACGGCGCCGGTGCTCGACTGGGCATCGGACTATGACATCTTCGATGCGGGCTACGTGGCCGACCCGTTCGGCATCTGGGATGAGCTGCGCGCTGCATGCCCGATGGCGCACACCGATCGATGGGGCGGCTCGTGGCTGCCCACTCGCTACTCCGACGTCTACGCGATCGCGCACGACGTGGAGAAGTTCCCCTCCAGCAATGGCATCAGCGTGGTGCCGATCGTCGTGCCCGACACCGGCACCGACGCGGGTGGCCAGCAGGCGCCCGTGCTCACCGCCGGTGTGCCGCCGATCAGCGCCGACGGTGAGCTGCACAGCTGGACCCGCCGACTGATCCTGCCGACGATGAGTCCCGCGCGTGTGGCCGAGTACGAGGTGTACACACGTGAGCTGTGTAGGCGCCTCATCGACGAGATCGTCACGCGCGGCGAAGGCGATGCTGCGGCCGAGTATGCCCAGCAGATCCCCGTGCGCGTGATCGGCCACATCCTCGGTGTGCCCGAGGAGATGTCGCCCACCTTCACCGAATGGGTGCGCGACATCCTCGAGTTCGCGCACGACCCAGAGCGCCGGCGCCGCGGCGTGATGGGCATGATCGGCTTCGTGCAGCAGGCGATTGCCGAGCGGCGTGCGGAGCCCCAGGACGACTTCATCACCGAACTGCTGGCTTCGGAGCACAACGGCGAACCGATCACCGACCCGGTGGTGATGGGCATGTGTGCCCTTCTGCTGATCGCAGGCATCGACACCACCTGGTCGTCGATCGGGTCCACCATGTGGCACCTCGCGACGCACCCCGAGGACCGTGCCCGCCTGGTCGCCGAGCCCGAGCTGATGCCCACGGCAATCGAGGAGTTCCTGCGTGCCTATGCCCCGGTGACGATGGCCCGCCGCCTGATCGAGGACAAGGACTACAACGGCTGCCCGATGAAGGCCGGCGAGCGCGTCCTGATGAACTTCCCAGCCGCCAACCGCGACCCGGGAGTCTTTCCCGATGCGGACAAGGTGATTCTCGACCGTCAGCAGAACCGTCATCTTGCATTTGGCGCCGGCATCCATCGCTGCGCAGGCTCGAACCTGGCCCGCATGGAACTACGCGTCGCGGTGGAGGAGTGGCTGGCCCGCATCCCCGAGTTCGAAGTGGTCGAAGGCTCAGCAGTGACCTGGGCGGGCGGCCAGGTGCGAGGTCCACGTTCCATCCCTGTGCGCGTGGCCTAGGTCGTCATGGCTGAGATCACCGCTCGCAAAGTGAAGCTCGAATTTCCTGACGAGCTCGACGACATCTTCCCCGGCACCAACATCGTCGATGAGACCTACCTCGTGGCCTTCTCGCTCACCATGCCCTACCTCGAGCCGTACCTCATCAAGACCTTTCGCGCAGTCGCAGATCGGATCACCGATCCGGTGCTGGCCGGCGATGTGCACGCGTTCATCGCGCAAGAGGCGCAACACTTCCAGAACCATCGGCGAGTGAACGAGATGATCAAGGGTCAGCTCGGGACCGCAGTGGCCGGCAAGGTGCAGCTGATCGAAGATCGGCTCGATGCTGACTATCGCCGGTTCACGGCGAAGCGATCCGAGCGTTTCAACCTGGTGTACGCCGAAGGTTTCGAGGCGATGACATGCGCAATGGCAATGACATTCTTCGAACGCGCGGCAGCCGGAAAAGGCCCCGGCAGCGATGGGCACTTCGGTGCGTGGCAGCAGCTGTGGGCGTGGCACGCGGCTGAGGAGATCGAGCATCGCAACGTCGCCTTCGACGTGTACGAGCACTTGCACGGCGGTTGGGTGTACCGGGTACTCGGCTCGCTGCGCGCCCAGTGGCACTTCCAACGGACCGTCGACAGGTTCCAGCGAGTCCTCCTCGCTTCGCAGGGGGCAACCGCTCGCCCGCGTGTTCCCGGTTGGCTGCGCGACGGCCAGCGCCGATACCTGCGTACGTTCACACCCGGCTACAACCCAGGTGTGCTCGAGGTCGACCCGCTGGTGACGCTGGTGCTCGCTCCGTACACCCCGGCGTAGGTTCACAGTGCTTTGCGGCCGGCCCGTCGGCGTGCTGCCGGAATCAGCTGTCGAGATACTCCTGCAGTCGACGGCCGGCGTCTTCGCCGAAGAGGATTCTCGAGACTTCGTCGAGGCCCTCCGAGTGGCGGATGACGTCGTCGCTGACCACCTGCTCGATCTTCGACCGGCGGCGCATGAAGTCTTCCAGCTTGGTGATCATCTCCGTGCTGGCCGCCAGGTGTAGCTCCACGCGCAGGTAGTCGGCGTTCTCCATGATGTCTTCGCCCATTCGCGGATCGTCACGAATCGCTTCCAACATCGAGAACGCGCGACGCCCGTACCGGCGCCACAGGCGATCGCTGAGCGGCTCGACATCGGGTTTGGTGCGCAACGCATCGATCTTCATCAAGCGCGCCTGGCGATAGAACTCGGCGCGGGTTGCCTTCGCTGGTTCGCCGTACCAGTTCTTGAGATCCTTCTCCAGCGGCACCCCCAACGACTCGACGGTCTCGGCTACTTCTTCGCCGATGTTGAGACAGTCGGTCAGCTTGCCGCCGAAGATGGTGACCAGTCGTGCCCGACGATCGGTTTCGACCGCGTGCTTGCGACTGAGCGATGTCCAATCGACATCACGCTGGTCAGCACCGCCGGTATTGACCACCAGAGGGCGCACTCCGCAACGCTCGGCGATCACGTCGGCAATTGTCAACGGCTGGTCGAGATTGAGCCGATGATTGATCTGCTCGAGTAGGAACGTGCGGTCCTCATCGTTCACCTCCGAATACGGCTCGTCGATGCGAGTGTCGGTGGTGCCAATGACTGATCGCGACCCCATCGGAATCACGTAGAAGAGCCGCTGTGTGTCGTCGAAGAACGCCAGCACACGCTGGTGCTTGTCGGTGGTGAGCCGCGGCACCACCAGGTGGATGCCCTTCGAGTAGACGATGCGGTGCTCGGTCTTGGCGCCCCATCCGCTGTTGAGCTCGTCGACAAACGGGCCGGCCGCGTTGACCAACACTTTCGCTGACGTGGTGAACTCTTCGCCCGAATCGACGTCGCGCAGCTGCGCGATCCATCGCTCACCATCTCGCTTCGCCGATACCAACTCGATGTAGTTGGCGGCCGTGGCGCCGGCATCCAACGCGGAGCGCACGAACGAGAACACGAAGCGAGAATCGTTGTCGATGAGGTACGCGTCGCGGTACTCGATGCCACCACGAACTGACGTGGTGTCGATGACCGGCTCTTCCTCACGGATCTTCTCCTTGCTCAGCAGGCGCGGGTAGCGAGTGCCGAACTGGCCGATGATCCAATAGCCGAACGCCCCGAGTGCTGCGAACCACGGTGGGAACGGCGCCTTTCGGTCGAGGCTGGCGAGGAAACTGATCTCCTTGATGTTGTCCGGGTAGGCCTTCATCAAACGGTTGCGAGAGCGGCACAGTTTGAAGACCAGCAGTAGCTCGTAGTTCTCCAAGTACTTGAAGCCACCCCACACCAGGTTCGACGATTCCTGGCTGGTGAAGTGACCGAAGTCGCCACGGTCGATGAGCGCGACCGAAGCGCCACGACCGGCCAGAGCAGCAGATGTGACGGCACCATTGATGCCGCCACCAACCACCAAGACGTCGAAGAAGCCGTCGCGCAGGGTCTCGATGTGAGTTCGCCGGGAAGCCATGCACTCATCTTGGCCGCAACTCGGCGCAACACCTACCCCGAGTGCGAGGGAACTGGGTGCCGCCACTGCACACTGACGACATGTCCGACGTTCGTCTTCGCCCTGTCCTGCGCGACGACCTGTCGTGGATGGTCAATATGGCTGCTGATCGCGACGCCGTCGGCGAACACAACTGGTCCGGGCCCACCGACCCCGACGAGCTGCTCGGCCGCCTTCACCATCAGTTTCAATGCGACGGTTTCCTCGACCCGCGTGGTGGCCGGCTGGTGGTCGAGGTCAACGGCCAACCGATCGGTGACGTCTCCTGGCGGCCCGAGCAGTGGGGCCCATCCGACGGAAGTGTGTGCCCCGCGATCGGGATCGCGTTGCTGCCCGAGTTCCGCGGCCTTGGCTACGGCACTGTTGCGCAGCGCCTACTGGTCGCTCACCTGTTTCGTGAGTACGCCGTGCACCGCGTGCAGAGCGACACTGCGATGGACAACCCGGCAGAACAGCGGGCGCTGGAGAAGGCTGGCTTCACCCGCGAAGGCGTGGTACGTCATGCCGAGCTGCGCGACGGCGAGTATCACGATCACGTGCTGTACGGCATCTTGCGCGACGAATGGTTGGCCGCGCAGATCGACTGACGGCTGCTATGCGGACGGCGCCTGCACGCGATAGCGGTGACCGTCAGGGTCTTGGATGATGGCTACTTTCGTGCCCCAGTGGCTCTCAACGAACGGGCTGACCACGTGAACCCCGGCAGGCAGCTCGTAGTCGGCGGTGGCGCCGAGATACATCTCGCCGGCCAACGGATTCTCCAACGACTGCTCTGCAAGGAACACGGTTGTTCCGCCGCCAGGGTGGCGCAGCGCGCCTGCGTGGTGGCCTGTGTCGTACTCGAGGTGGAAGCCGAGCAACTGCCAGAAGGCAAGGGCCGCAACCCAGTCGTGCGTCTCGACGTAGAGGTGATCGAAGCCAGTCGTCATGGGTGAATTCTCTAGCACGAAATTTGAAGGCATCGCGGAGCAAACGGCGCGCTGCGTTGGCTAATGTCCTCGGTGAGCCGTCACAAGGGCGGCTCAGAAGTCAGAGGCAGCAATGACCATCGGGACCGTAAAATTCTTCAATGCCCAAAAGGGCTTCGGGTTCATCTCTCGTGAAGGCGGGGACGACGTGTTCGTCCACTTCTCCAACATCGACGGCGCGGGCTATCGCTCGCTCGAAGAGGGCCAGAGTGTCGAGTTCGAAATCGGCCAGGGCCGTAAGGGCGACGAAGCCCTGAAGGTTCGCCCCGTCTGAACCAGGCGCGCGTAGTCAGCTGCTAGCCCCGGCGCCACAACTGCAACGGGGTGAGGTCGCGTGGTCCTGCAAAGGGCAAGGCGACCTCATCACCGCGTCTGCCGGCCGATTGATACGCGGCCGCGACCACCTGCAGTACATGACGGCCGAACGTCGCACTCATGGTCGGCTCGCGGCCAGCCGCGAGGTCGTCGGCGAACGCTCGCAGCTGATGAGAGTAGCCCAGCTCATCCAGCATCGGAATCTGAGAGGTGGTGGCAGGTAGCGCCACCTCGTCCCCGTTGAACTCCAACAACAGCACCGGCAGCAACTCGGCGCGTACGACGCCCGCGGCTCCCGCGACTTGCGCATCCCACAGCGGCTCGGGCCCCGCCTGCCAGCTGGACTCGACGTGGGCCACCAAGCCGGACCTGTACCGCAGCCAGACGTCGGCGTGCTCGTCACTGTCATGATTCTCGGCGCCACGAAGCTGTGCGGACACCGCCACCGGTGAGCCTTCGCCCGCGGCATTGGCCACCAGGAGCGCGATTGAGAGCGGGTGCACCCCGAGATCGAAGAGAGCGCCGCCGCCCCATTCGTCGGTGGTGAACGCCCCCCACGTCGGGAGGCCCTGCAACGTGCGCACTTCCAGGTGGGTCAGTGCTCCGACACGCGATGCCAGGCCGATCGTGCGTTGCACGATCGGCGCGTACGCCAGGTTCTCCGCATACAGCAGCCGTCCACCGTGGCGAGCGGCGGCGGCGACCAACTGATCGGCCTCGTCGAGAGTGCGGCACAGCGGCTTTTCCAGCAGGACCGCAGCGCCGGCGTCGAGCATTCGAATCGCGTCGGCGGTGTGGAGCTGCGGGGGAGTAGCAACCACCACGATGTCGGCCTCACCGGGAAGCTCCGCGTAGGTCACCGCAGCTGACCCGAAGGCCTCTGCGAGCTTCGCTGACCGTTCGGGAGTACGCGACGCGACCGCAGTGAGCTCGAAGCCGAGCTGACGAGTGGCTGTGGCGTGCGCCATTGCCACCCAACCGGCGCCGTGCAACGCGACCCGAGTCACCTCACTTGCCGGCGAGTGCTGCGACGACCGGTGCGAACTTGTCGACGTCTTCGGCGCCGACGATCACGTACGAGAAACCCCAACGCTCGCGACGCTCCAGCAAACGCTCGATCAGTTCAGCAGCCGAACCGATGAGTGCGAACGGTGAGCTGAGCAGCATCGAGGTATCAACGCCGAGCATGCCGGCCAAACGATCGCGGGCCCCCGCCCCATCGTCGGTGACGTTGACGAGGAAGGCGCGGATGTTGATCTCGATGTCGTCGAGCCGGTCGCCCGCTGCTGCACGAACGATGGCGATCTTCTCGTCGATTGCGTCTTCAATCATGTGCGCAAACGCTTCCGGGCCAACGACACCGGCATGCATGCTGGGGTTGATGCCCACGATGTCGGCCTCGCGGGCGGCGATGCCCAACACGCGCTTGCCGCCGCCACCGATGAGAACGGGCATCTTCGCCTGCATCGGCTTGGGCAGACCGTCGTAGCCGGTGATGGTGTAGTGCGTGCCACTGTGCGAGAAGGCGCCCGGCTGCATGCACTGCTTGATGATGCTGAGGCCTTCCAGGAAGCGGTCGATACGCACGCCGGGGGTGTCGTACGGAATACCGAGCTGCTCGTAGTCGCTGATCATCCAGCCTGCGCCCAGGCCGATCTCGACGCGACCATCGCTGAGCAAGTCCATGGTGGCCAGTTCCTTCGCCAACACGACCGGGTGCTTGTAGTCGTTGTCGAACACGAGTGCGCAGACGCGCAGGTCGGTGGTGGCATCCGCGGCGGTCATCATGGCCGGTACCGGGGCGAGCTGGTCGCCGAAGTGGTCGGGCATCGTGAGCACCGAATAGCCATGGCCTTCGCTGCGCTGTGCAAGCGACACCCATTCGGTGCGGGTGGTGGCGTTGGAGGCCTGGATGCCGAAGCGGAAGGGGCGGAGCGTCATGCAACGCACGGTAGCAAGTGGGGTGACCGCCGCCGCTGCCGTGTCGCAACTAGCGTGGCGGCGTCATGCACCGCTTGGCTTGGCCCCTCCGATTCGTCGCCATCATCCTGGCGGGCGCTCTGTTGACCACGGGCGTCGTCCTTGCCGTTGCCCCACGACTGTGGCGTGTGGCCAACGCCCACGAAGAACTTCCCGTTGCGCTGCCCGAGTTCCAGCCGCTTTCACAGCGCACGCTCGTCTACGACATTGCCAACAACGTGATTGCCGTGTACGAGCGAGAGAACAGCCAGCCGATCAAACTCGACCAGGTACCTGTCGGTGTCATCGACGCGCTGCTGGCGGTGGAGGACAACGAGTACTACTCGCATCGCGGCGTGAACCTTCGCGGCTTCTTCCGTGCGCTGCTCTCCAACTTTGCCAGCGACGCTCCGACGCAGGGTGCCAGCACCATCACACAACAGGTGGTGAAGAACGAGTTCCTCGCCGGCCTCCCGCGTGACGGGCGCTACAAGGCGCTGCAAGCGCACTACGCCACCATGCTCGAGAAGAAGCTGACCAAGGATGAGATCCTCGAGCGCTACCTCAATACGGTCTACTTCGGCAACAACGCGTACGGACTACAGGCGGCCGCCGAGGTCTACTTCGGCAAGAACGTGGGCGAGCTCACGATGATCGAGGGCGGCTTCCTGGCCGGGCTGGTCCGCTCTCCGTCGGGGTACGACCCCATTCGCAACCTCGAACAATCTCACCGTCGTTTCGCGCAGGTGGTCGAGCGGCTGGAGAAGGTCGGGCTGGTCACCGACCTGGAGGGCACCGACCTCGTCGAGAACTGGCCGATACCGGACCGGGTTCGCACCATAGCGACACTCAGCACCGTGCCGACTTACTACACACTGGCTCTGCGTGACTACCTGCTCACCAAGTCGACGATCCTCGGGGCGACCGAGCAAGAGCGGGCGACGCTGCTCTACCGCGGCGGGTTGCGCATCCACACCACGCTCGACCCCATCTTGCAAGTGCAAGCCGAGGAGGCGCGCAACATTCTGCCCAACAACGGCATCGGCATCGATGCTGCCGTCATCGGCCTCGACACGACCAGCGGTGCGGTACGCGCGATGGTGGGCGGGCGCGGGTTGCGTACCGATGTGCCTGGCGGCGAGGTGAACATGACCTTGGTGCCCCGCCAGACCGGCTCCAGTATCAAGGCGTTCATCTTGGCGGCAGCGTACGAAACGGGCGCCCAGACCAACGACATCATCAACGGCACGGCACCATGCGCCGTACCCGATGAGGGCAACAAGGTGCTGGTGATCAAGGGTGGCAGTATCGAGATCGGGCCGCTCAACGGCCGCAACACATGGTCGTCGACGGACTGCGGGTTCGTCCGCCTCAGCTACTCCGTGGGGCTGCACCGCATCGTCGATTCGGTCTACCGGATGGCCCACTCGGCGTACTTCTACCAGGGCCAGCCAGTCGAGGACCACGAGCCATTCATCCCGATCGGCGCCACCGCCACGGGCAACAACGCACTCTCACCGCTGGACATGGCAACGGGTATGCAGACGATCACCAACCAGGGCCTGCACCACGACCCGTACTTCGTGGAGTTCATCGATCAGCCTGATGGCACCCGCTTCTACAGCCACTTCGATCCAGGTGTGCAGGTGCTCGACCCGGGCGTCGCCGATGCGACTGTCTTGACCTTGAAGGGCGTGATTCGCTCCGGTACCGGTGCTCGCAACCTGCGCAATTTCTCGCGACCCGCTGCCGGCAAGACGGGTACGCAGTTCGAGAACACCAACGCGTGGTTCGTTGGTGGTACCCCGCAGATCACCACCGCCGTCTGGGTCGGCGACCCCAACGGCTACACGCCGATGAACAGAATCCCTGAATTCGCCGCCGAGATGGGCCGCAACGGCAAGGTCCAGGGCGCCGATTATCCGGCGCGTATCTGGGGAGCATTCATGGAAGCCGCGCACGCCAATCTGCCGGTGCTCGATTGGCCGGCGCCGCCGGCGCCCACTCGCAAGGCTGCCCGGCTCTACTGGCCTGGCGAAGAATGCCTGGCCAAGCTGGTCAGCGGCACGCTGCCGCCCAACGGTCCCGCTGCCACGGCCACGACCTCGAGCGCGGAGCCACCGGTCACTTTGCCCGGCGATCCGCCGCCACCGGAGACCACGTTGCCCAAGGCCGTGGTGCAACAAATCCCGAGTGGCACCAACGTGCCACTCGACGTTCTCGACCCGCACGCACCCATGCCGTCCATCGATACTCGGACGTATGTGTATCCATGTGCGTTCGCTCCGGCCAACATTGTGGTACAGAAGAAGGGCAAATGAACGCCTCCGCCTTTCTCGCCCTCCAAGACATCGACACCGCGTTCGATGTCATCACCCACAAACGGCCTCGGCTCCCTGAGGTGATCGCACACCAGGAGGCCACCGCGGTGCTGGCCGCACTTCGTTCGCAGGTGGCAACTGCCCAGCAACGCATCGACGCCGCGCAGGCTGCCATAGAGGCTGCTGAGCATGCTGCCGACGATCTGACGAAGAAGCGCACGCGCTTGGAAGCGCAGCTGAAGACGGTGATCGCGCCCCGCGAAGCCGAGGCGTTGATGCACGAGATCGAGACCATCAACGGTCATCGTGGTGAGCTCGACGACCAGGAACTGGCTGCGCTCGAAGAGCAGGCCGAAAACGAGGCCGCCTTGCAGTCGCTGACCGATGCACTTCCCGCTCAGGAGGGTGTTGTGGCTTCGGCCAAGGCAGAACTGGACACGGTGCATGCGGCTGTGGACGTTCAGGTGGCAGATCTCCGCCAGCAACGGGCCGACGTCGTTGAGAGCCTCGGGCCGGAGAGCAGCGCGCTGTACGAACGGGTCCGCAAGCAGTTCGGTGGGGTGGGAGTTGCCCGATTGGAAGGGTCCCACTGCAGTGGCTGTCACATGGATCTCTCGCCCCGCGAACTGGACATCGTGAAGGCCGTACCTGTCGACACGCTGGCCGAGTGCCCGCAGTGCGGCCGCATCATCGTTCGCTAGGCCCCACGCGATGTTCCTGTGGTTTCTCGGCACCGCCCTGCTGTCGGTGTTCTTCGTGTTCACCGACCCTCGGTTCGACTATCGCCTATTGCTGGTCGGCTCAGTGCTGCCCGATCTCATCGACGTGCCGTTCGGCCAGGCGCGTTGGGCGCACAGTCTCACCGTTGCGGTCGGCACGTTGGCCGCAGTGATGATCGTGACTGCCGGTCGCAAGCCGATTCGACGGCTACTGCTTGGTCTGCCGATCGGGATGTTGCTGCACCTGGTCTGGGATGGGGCCTTTGCTGCCACCAAGGTGTTCTGGTGGCCGTTCGTCGGGTCGTGGGGCGACAACCAGGTGCCCTCGGTCGAGCGCGGCTGGCTGAACGTTCCGATGGAGTTGGCCGGTGCGGCGACGCTGTGGTGGGCGTGGCGTCGATTCCATTTGGCCAAACCCGAGCGCCGCACACAATTCTTGCAACACGGCCTGCTCACCGACGGGTGACGCCAGTCCTGCGTCGCGGTGAGGTTCAGCATTGCGGTGTCGTGCGGCGTTGCGGTGTCGTGCGGCGTTGCGGTGTCGTGCGGCGTTGCGGTGTGGTTCGGCGTTGCGGTGTGGTTCACTGGCGGGGTGCTCTACCTCGTTCGACATGGCCGCACGGCGGCGAACGCCGGTGGCCGATTGCAGGGCCGTATCGACCTGCCGATCGATGAGGTTGGTCGTGCGCAAGCTGCAGCCGTGACGTCGGTGCTTGCCAAGGTGGACAGGGTGGTGTGCTCGCCATCGCTGCGGGCCCGCCAGACGGCCGAGGTCTTTGGTATCGAACCCGAGTTGGACGAGCGCTGGCTGGAAATGGACTACGGCGACTTTGACGGCGTACCGATGGCCGATATACCTCGCGAGATGTGGGCGCAGTGGATCACCGACCCCACCGTTCGTCCGCCCGGCGGCGAATCGTTGCAGGAGATGGGTGACCGCGTGTTCGCCGCCTGCGACGACCTGCTGGAGGCGGCACGCACCAGCGACATCGTCGTGGTCAGCCACGCGACTCCCATCAAAGCGGCGATGGCGTGGGCCCTGGGCGTCGACGTCACGATCACCTGGCGTAGTCAAATCGATCAAGCCTCCGTCACGAAGATCCTGATCCGCGACCGCGGCCCAGCGCTTCACGCCTTCAACATCGTCCCCACCCGCTGACGCAGCCTGCGTGTAGCGTCGGGCTGGGTACTGACGTGTGCCCGCGAGCTTGGGAGCTGAGATGGTCGCTGCATCGGGGAAGTCGTTGGTGCGCTCGCGTTGGCTCACCGCTGGGGTCACCATCGCCGTGTTGCTGGGTGCGGGCGGTGTACTGACGTCGTCGGCCGCCAGTCCGCCGATCGCCTCATCATTCGTGCCGCTCACGCCCTGCCGGCTGATGGACACCCGCCCCACCGCCCCGGTCGGTCCCCGATCCACACCCATCGGCGCCGAAACATACGTGGCCGCCGTGTGGGGAACGAATGGTCACTGCACGATTCCAGCGACCGCCACCGCCGTGTCGCTCAACGTGACGTTCGTCAGTCCCACGGCAGGCGGCTTTCTTGCAGTCTTCCCTGCGGACCAGGCATGGCCGGGCACCTCCAACCTGAACTTCTCCGCAGCCCAGGCACCCACCCCCAATGCGGTGACATCCGCATTGTCGAAAGACGGGATGCTGGCGTTTCGCAACGAAGCCGGCACCGTCAACCTGCTGGTCGATATCGTCGGCTACTACGTGCCCGCAAGCACAGGTTCCCTGCCCACTGATCCGTGCGCCGCCTTCGTCGGCACGTTTGTCGGCTCCGACTCCGACCTCATTGGCACAACGGGATTGATCGTCCAGCTGCTGGCCGGTGGCGGCATGTCGGTGGTGCTGGCGAACAACATCGACCCTGGCGCCGGCGTTCTGGAGGTGGCCACTGCGCAGGAGGGACGCTGGACATGCAACGGCACCGGCTTCACAGCTCGCACGCTGGACATGTACCGCCTCGAAGCCGCTGTGTTCACGCTCGGACGGTGGGATTGGACTGGCTCGTTGGCGGGTGACACGCTGAGCTTCACTCGTTCGGTGTGCGACTTCAACCTGCCGCTCACGGTGAATGTCCAAATGGTTGACTGTGGCGCCAGCGCAACAAACTTTCCGAACGTGACGGCTGCCCGCATCACCATTCCAGTGATCATCGCCGCCGCCTCGGCTGTGCCTGGCTCGCCCACCGGTGAGCCCACCGGAAGGCCCTGACCCCTGGCCCCTAGTCGCCAGCCGACCAGGAAGTGACGCGGTTCTTTGTCTGTGAGGCAGCTCACAGCGGCAACATCGCGTCACTTTGGGCGTGGGCCTGCGGCGGTCGCTGTGAGACGACGGAAGGTTTAGGTGTAACTCCCGCTCACCGGGGTACAGGGCCAGAAGCGGTTGCCGCACCCAGTGGCCCCGGAAGGAGCATTCCATGAAGCGAACACAATTCACTCTGTTGGGAATCGGTGCGGTCGGCTTGTTGGCGGGCGCGCTCCTCGTGCCCGGCATCGTCGACGCAAACGCCCGGCGTAACGCCGGTGGCAGCAGCCAGGATCAGGCCGCCAGCGAGCGAACCCTGACAGCCGTGCTCAGCGGTGCCGCCGAAGTGCCCACCGCGGGCGACCTCGATGGCGCCGGCGTGGCGACCATCACTCTCGATCGAGTCAGCCAGACCATCTGCGTCGATTCAACGACCTCAGGTATCGACACGGTGACCCTGACCCACATACATCAGGGCGTGGCCGGAACGAGCGGCCCTGTGGTCGTCGACTTCGCACCTGGTGGCCTCGGCGCCCTGTCGAAGTGCGTGTTGTCGACCGAGGCGCTGATCGACCAGATCGCGGCGAGCCCTGCGGGCTTCTACTTCAACGTGCATACGACGGCATTCGGGGCTGGCGCGCTGCGTGGCAACTTCGCTGTTCACGCCAGCGGTGCCGGTGGAGTGCACCTGCTGCCGGAGCCGTTGCGTGCGTACGACTCGCGACAGCTGACGCCATTTGGCCCGTCCCAGACCCGCACCGTCGACCTGTTGTTCGGCAAGGACGGCTCAGGTGCAACGAAGCTCGCCGTGCCTCCCGGCGCAACCGGTGCGCTCGTCACGCTGACCGTCACGCTGACGGCTGGCGGAGGGTATCTGACGATGTACTCCGCGGTGCTCAACACAGTGCCGGCCACCAGCTCGATCAACTGGGTCACCGCCGGGCAGGACATTGCTACGACGACAACCGTCGTGGTCGACGCAGCATCAAAAATCAAAATAACGTCAGGACCGACCTCCACCACACACGTGATCGTGGACGTCATCGGTTACTACTTCTGACCCTGTGGCCGGCTGACGCGGCGCCGGGTGACCGGCGCCGCGCACAGTCGCCTCAGTCCGAGCGATGACCATGGTGGCCGCGGCGAGTGTGACCGATCGTCCGACTGCCGGTGCGGAAGGATTCGTCCATGACATCAGATGAAGCATCCGCAACAGATCAACCCCTGAGCCCTCGAGTACGTGCTCTGCATCCGGCGTGGCAAGCCGTGCGCGAACAGCGGGCCGCCGATGTGCAATTGCGAGTCGCTGACGCGATCACGAAGTTCGCCGGTTCGGTGAAGTTCGTCTACATCCATGGGGTCGTCTTCGCCGCCTGGATGCTGATCGCCGAGAAGAGTCCGTGGCCGACCTTGACTCTCGTCGTGTCGTTGGAAGCCATCTTCCTGTCGACGTTCGTGATGATCGGGCAGAACCGTCAGGGCGAGTTCGCCCAGAGGAAGGCAGACCACGACTTCAACGAACAGGAACATGAGCTGCACGTCAACACGGACTTAACCAAGCAGATCCACCAACTCTCGACCGAGATGCGCGCCCATCTGATGAGCGTCGGTGCCGCCGAACGCCACGAACTCCCAAACGGGAACTGAAGATCACGCCCGGCCACCTTGGGCGTGGTGCCTCGTTTGCAGCGTGGTCAATCATGGGGCACGTGGGCCAAGTGGAGAACGGCGCGTGTGGAGATGAAGAGGCCAAGCACAGTCAGAATCGCCACCAGAAGGTTTCGTCGGTGTCGCAACGTCCAGTCGAACAGGCGGTCAGAACGGCGAGCCGCCCACGCCGGCGCAACGTAGGTGCCGACAACCGGGAGGGCGACCATGATCGTGCCGACGATGACGAATGTCGCCAGCCCTGTGACGCGGGCCGCGGTCGACGCACGCGAGCGGAGCAGCGTGGTACCAGCGACGATCGCAGGCGGGTAGGTACAAGTGATCACGCCGGCAATGAACGCGGGTATCGCCTTGATCGACGTCAGCCGGTTCAGGTGTTTCGGGACCTCGACGGACTTCGCACGTCCCCGGCTGCGCAGCCAATACCAGGCTGACCAAACGACGAGCGCCACGCCGACCACGAGTTCGAACACGAGTGTGACACGTCGTGGCCCGCCAGGCCTCGGCCCGAAGCCCAGGCGGACCACGAAACCTGCGCCGACAACCACAAGCGTCAACGCGGTGACCCAACCGGCGACGAATGCCACGCCTCGGTTCCGACCTGACCGCAGGACGACGAGCACAACCAGCAATGCACTCGGCTCGTTCGCGCTGAGACCGAGCAGCGCCATGGCGCCGATCAGAGACCACATAGTTCTCGGACCCTAGCCCAGGGCCGAGTGAGGCTGCTTGCCGTCCGGTCGCCGCCGTGCCCTCGTGGCGCGAGGGTTCACGTCAGCTGTTCGCAGCAGCGGCAGCGAAGGCTTCGACCATCGCCGTGTTGAATGCGGGGAGATCGTCGGGCTTGCGACTGGAAACGATCACATTCGCCCCGGCCTCACAGACGACGACCGCCTCGTCGATCCACGTTGCACCCGCGTTGCGTAGATCGGTCTGCAGGCTCGGCCAGCTGGTCAAGCGGCGACCGCGAACCACGTCGGCCTCGACAAGCGTCCATGAGCCATGGCAGATGACGGCCACCGGCTTGCCGGCGTCGACGAACGCCTTGACAAGAGCGACGGCATCGCTGTCGATGCGCAGCTGATCGGGGTTGGAGACGCCACCAGGCAGTACCAAGGCGTCGTAGTCCTGGGCGGACGCACCTGATGTGGAGACCGTTGCCTGGAAAATGTCACCCTTGTCGAGGTGGTTGTATGCCTGCACGTCGCCCGTCTTCAGTGAGACGAGCACTGGCCGGCCCCCGGCGGCCGACAGCGTTCCATGGCGCGGTGAGTTCGACCTGTTCGACACCTTCGTTGGCCGTGAGAAATGCGACAGTGAGGTTGCGGAGAGTTGACATGGGTTGGCCGGTACCCCGTCACCCCGTCTCGTCAAACACCGTCAGGTGGATGAGGGTGGCCTCAGCCAACGCCGAGTGCGATGTGTGCTGTCAGCAAGATGGTGTCATCGCCGGGGCCGCTCACCGTGAGCCGCACCTCCGCGACACCGTCTCGGACGATGATCGAGCCGGGGTCGTATGTGGGATGGAACCACCAGCATTCCAGCAGCAGGCACAGGTTGTCGACCCGATTGCCGGATCACCTCGCTGATCGCGGACATCCGCTCCAGACGATTCACCACCGCAGCTAACAAGCTCGGGCCACTGAGGTCAAGAAATCTGACAAACTCCGAAATTCCGCTGTCGCTGTGTAGTCCTACCGTCTTCGCTTTCAACAGAAGGGCATCCCGATGACCAACGTCTCATTCGGCTAGTCCATCTTCTACGTCCACGATGTTGCCGAGACCGTGCGCTTCTTCAACGCAGCGTTCGGCCTCGAAGCACGCTTCGTTACACGAACGACTACGGCGAAGTCGAGACCGGTGCGACGACGTTGGCGTTCGTCTCGATCGGGCTCGCAAGGGCCAACCTCGACCACGCCGGAGGATTCGTACTCCCCAGCGCAAGCAACCCTCACCGACGTCGATCACACTCCTGACCTCAGACGTTGAGGCGGCTGTCTCGGCCGCAATCGATGCGGGTGCTCGAACCTACGTGGTGCCCACCATGAAGCCCGGGGCCAGACCGTGGCCTACGTGCTCGGCCCGAGCAACCTGCTGATCGAAATCGCAACACCGGTGAGCACACCGTGACCACCTGCGACAGCCGCCGAGCGAGCCGACTGTGCTCCGACCTCAAAGGTGCCACGCTTGACCACACCTTCGGCGAGGACGTCGATGTTCACCGAGTCGCAAACAAGATGTTCGCGCTCGTCAACGTCGCTGGTGGCGAAATCATCACCCTGAAGGCGACACCGGAGGACGTTGCTGCTCTGGTCGCCGAACACAGCTTCGTCACCCCCATGGTGCTACATGAACAAGAAGCACTGGATCACCATCGACCTCTCAGCCGGGATCGACGCGACCGAACTCGAAGAACTCGTCAAGACGAGTCGTACCGGCTCGTCTTCAGCTCGCTTCCGAAGCGCCTCCAACTCGAGATGGAAACTGGACCGAGCCCAGCTTCGAAGAGACTCGCCCGATAACGATCGGCGACCACGTCCGCGCGTTCCACTATGCATCAGGCGCGTGCTCAATCAGCCGACCATCCCCTATCGCTCGATCGGCTGAGCATGGATTGGTTGCCCCAACCGCCGGCTACGTGACGCGCGAATGCGCTTCGATATGTGTGGCTCTTCCTCGGCAGCGGAGGCCTGATTCTGCGCCGCGAGTTACGCGCTGTTCGCGCAAGTCCGCGGCGGCACCGAACTACAGCTCTGCGCTACTTGGCCGACCGGAACAAGCGCCAGGAGACCCCGAACCAGATGGCGACGGCTGCGAGCAGGCCCGAGCAGCATCGCCATCTTGAGCCCGATGAGGTGGCGGTGCACGCGCCCATCGGTGGCACCCGGGCGACGGCCGTGCGTCCCAGGCCGCGATCAGGACAAGGGCTGGGACGTCTTGACCAGTTGGGTGACTCGGGTGATGACAGCTGCGTGATGCACGCTCGACATCCCGGCAAGACGGTTCGGTCATTCGCTGCTGACTGGTGGGTGTCACATGGACTGCGGTGCCGTCGCACCTGGGCCGGACGCTGTCTTCATCGGCGCATCAGTTGGTGGCGCACCGGTATGTCGTCTCAGCACGAGCATCGTGGGTCAACACCCAGAAGGCTCCCCGGAGCGGCAGCGGCAGCGGCAGCGGCAGCGGCAGCGGCAGCGGCATCGGCAACGACGAGTCCGACCTGCCGGACGATGCTGGGTTGGCCGGAAGCGAGCGGCGGGACGACCACGCTCGAGGCGGTGCGATCGCCGGCCGACTGCGACGTGTCCGGGCTACTGTCGCACGCCGATCGAGTCGACTGGGTTGGACCGAAGTGCCAGTCGCGCCGGCAGCTGGGTGCCGACGAGTCCAAGGAGCGCTGCGCTGACGACGAGCATCAAGCAGGTGCTAGCCGGAGTCGAAGGGATCAGGGAGCCGGTGGTGGTCTGAATGAAGGGAATCAGCGAGACCACTGCGACCGTGCCGCCGAGTACGCAGCCGATCGTGACGACTATGAGTGACTCCCATCGAAGCATGCGGAG
>Ga0105047_10001793_pt1 | contig 38653 bp, 37 predicted proteins | sample MAT04_FD_78384 | JGI IMG/M metagenome (GOLD analysis project Ga0105047, IMG submission 78384) | Freshwater microbial communities from Lake Fryxell liftoff mats and glacier meltwater in Antarctica - MAT-04 (megahit assembly) | ecosystem: Environmental > Aquatic > Freshwater > Ice > Liftoff...
GCCGCCTGGGCGGTGGTGGTGGTCATGAAAAATTCCGTCTCGCTGATGCGACTCGTCGTGCCGTCGTCCATGACGATGCCGTCTTCACGCAACATGAATCCGTAGCGCGCCTTGCCCACCGGCAGCTTGGCGAAACCGTTCACATAGACACGGCTCAGCAACTCGGCGGCATCCGGCCCCTGGACATCGATCTTGCCCAGTGTCGACACGTCGGCGATCCCAACCTGCTCGCGCACGAACACCATCTCGGCCCGGTAGGCCTGGGACAGGTTCTCGCCATGACCGTGGTACCACAGCGGACGCTTCCACGCACCCGCCTCCATCATGTCGCCGCCATGGGCCACGTGCCAGTCGTGCATGGCCGTGCGCCGCACTGCAGCCAGGTGGCCGCGTACGCTGCGCCCGGCCAGCACGCCGATGGTCACTGGCGTGTAGGGCGGGCGGAAGGTGGTGGTGCCGACCGCGTCCATCCCCAGTGAACGTTTCGCCGCCATGATGGCCAGCGCGTTGAGATTGGACGTCTTGCCCTGATCGGTGCCCATGCCCAGCGTGGTGTAGCGCTTGAGATGCTCCACCGCGCGGTAGCCCTCGCGGTGCGCCAGGTCGATGTCATTCACGGTCACGTCGTTCTGGAAATCGACAAAAGCCTTGCCCGCGCGTTTGCCGCCAGGGATGGGAGCGGCGGCGACAAATGCCATCGACAAGCTGTCGTCCCTCGGCAGCTCAGGGCCATCGCAAGGCAGGCTCTTGCCCAGGCGCGATGCGGCCAGTTGCGCGGCCTCCCAGCCGCTGCGAACGGCCTGGGCAAAATCCTGGCAACCCACCATGGCGCCGGCACCCGCGTGCCCGGCGTCAAAGCCGCCGGGCACAAAGGCCCCCAGATCAGCCCGAAAACTCGGCTTGATGCCGCGGTGCGAGCTCAGATGCACACTGGGCGTCCAGCCGCCGGACATCGCCACCAGATCGACCTCTTGTGTGCGTGACGCACCCGTGACCGCCCCTTGGGTGATGTCGAACGGCACCAGCGTGCAACTGCGCACCCGTTGCCCACCGGCCACCTTGGATACGGCGGTGGCCGGCAGCAGTTCGATACCCACCGCGGCCGCCTGCGCCTGCATGTGTGATCCGACCGATGGCCGCAGATCGGCCACGCATACCTTGGCACCGCTGCGTGCCAGCGCAATGGCGTCGCCATAAGCTGCGTCGTTGTTGACGGCGAACACCGCCTGCCGACCGGGCCTGACCGCATAACGATTGACGTAGCTACCCACGGCACCGGCGAGCATGACGCCAGGGGTGTCGTTGCCGGCAAACACCAGTGGCCGCTCCAGCGCTCCGCAGGCCAAAATCACATGACCGGCACGTTGAATATGCAGGCGCTGGCGCGGCACGCCTTGCTTGGCGTCGGCTTGCCCCGGTGCGGTGCGCTCGGCGACACCGACGGTGTTGCCGTCGTATAACCCGAACGCGCTCGCACGCGTCAGCAGCTGTACCCGTCCGGTGGATTTGAGCTCTGCCAGTATGCGGGACAACCAATGCGCTTGGGCGCTATCGGACGGCTGGCCCAGCAGGCTGCCACCGGGCAGGAAATCCTGCTCGACGATCGTCACGTCCAGCCCGCTTCGCGCCGCACCGAGCGCCGCGCTCAGTCCGGCCGGTCCCGCGCCGACTACCAGCACGTCGGTGAAACCCTGTTGCCAGTCGTAGCGCTGTGGATCCGCCTGGGTCGTGGCTGCACCCAGCCCGGCCGCCTTGCGGATGAAATGCTCGTAGAACATCCATGCCTTGCGCGTCGGGCCCATGAAGGTCTTGTAATAGAAGCCGGCAACAAAAAACGGTGCCAGCAGCGAATTGACCGCCATCAGGTCAAACCGCAGCGACGGCCATGCGTTCTGCGAACGGGTGTGCAGACCGTATTGCAGCTCGAGCACGGTCGCGGCAATATTGGGTTCCTGGCGCGCGCCGCTGCCGACCGTCAACAGGGCGTTGGGCTCTTCGACACCGGCTGCCATGATGCCGCGTGGCCGATGGTATTTGAACGAACGGGCCACCAGCGGCATATCGTGCGCCAGCAGCGTGGATGCCACCGTGTCCCCGGCATATCCGGCCAGCGGACGTCCGTCGTGTGTGAGGGTGACGGATCGAGTGCGGTCGATCCTGCCCCCCGTGGGGATCCGGTTGACGCCGCCGACATCGGGTGCGACGCTCATTGAAATACCTCCGCCCTTCGGCCTGCGGTGCGAGTTTGCTGGTTGCCGCTCATGCCATCGGCCTTTCGCGGGCCGGCATCACCGCCAGGATGTCATGGCTCACGGTGTTGCGGCGCACCACCAGCCAGCGCCGGCATGCCAGCGTGTGTTGCCAGAATTCCAGATGTTCACCCTTGGGGTTGTCGCGCATGTAGACCGCCTCGACCCAGGCGTCATGGTGTTCTTCGCCCAGCGGCGGGTACACCTTGGTGGCGTCTCCGAAGTAGCTGAACTCGTCGTGGTCGCGTTCGCCGCAATAGGGGCAATGGATTCGAAGCATCGCGCGTCCTGCTATTGCAGATGGTTGTACGGACCGTAGCCAGCCTCGTCGGCATACCGACCCCGGGCAAACCGGTCCATCGTGAAGCCGGCGTTGTAGTCGTGTGGCTGGTCGTGGGCAATGGTGTAGGCGAAGCACCAGCCCGACGCCGGTGTCGCCTTGAAGCCACCGTAACACCAGCCCCCGTTGAGGTACAGGCCATCGACCGGCGTCCTGGTGATGATGGGGCTGCCGTCCGGCGTCATGTCCATGATGCCGCCCCAGTGGCGCAGCAGGCGAAGGCGCGAGGCAAACGGAATCAGGCTGGCCAGCCCTTGCGCTGTCTCGGCCACATTGGGCAGGTTGCCACGTTGCGCATAGCTGTTGTAGCGGTCCAGGTGACCGCCGAACACCAGCCCGCCCTTGTCGGATTGCGAGACGTAAAAATAGGTTGCCGACCATACCACCACATGGTGCACCACCGGCTTGATCGACTCCGTCACGAAGGCCTGCAGCACATGGCTTTCGATCGGCAGGCGCAGGCCGGCCTTCTGCGCCAGCACCGAGGTGTGTCCGGCCACGGCAATACCCACCTTGCCGGCGCCGATGTCGCCGCGGCTGGTCTTGACGCCCACAATGCGCTCACCGGCCCAGATGTAGTCAAGTACTTCGCAGTTCTGAATGATGTCTACACCCAGCTGATCGGCCGCGCGTGCATAACCCCAGGCCACGGCGTCATGGCGTGCGGTACCAGCATCGGGCTGCAACATGCCGCCGTAGATCGGGAACCGGGCCTGCGCGGAAAAGTCCAGGTAGGGCGCTTCCTTCTGCACCTGGTCGCGGGTCAGGATGTCGGCGCGGATACCGTTCAGCCGCATGGTGTTGGCGCGCCGCACCAGGCCGTCGAGTGCCGCCTGCGAGCAGGCGGCAAACAGGTAACCCCTCGGCGAGAACATCACGTTGTAGTTGATGTCTTCGGACAGATCGCGCCACAACGACATCGAATGCTCATAAAACTGCGTGTTCTCGCGCATCATGTAGTTGGATCTCACGATGGTCGTGTTGCGGCCGACATTACCCGAGCCGATGTTGCCTTTCTCGAGGATCGCGACGTTGCGGATCCCATGATTGCGCGCCAGGTAATAGGCGGTGGCCAACCCATGACCGCCACCGCCGATGATGACGACGTCATAATTTTTCTTTGGTTTGGGATCGCGCCAGGCGCGCTCCCATCCCTGATGTCCGCTCAAAGCGTTCCTGAACAGCGACCAGGCCGAATACCGCTGGGTCATGCCTACATCCTCATCCGCAGCGCTCGCGGATCGAACGGCGGTTCAGTCTGCAGCCGCGCCGGACGCCGCTCGCCCAGGATCTCGATCTCCAGCCGCATGTCCGCGCAAACCAGCTCGGTCGGTATGTAGCCTTGCGCCAGCGACTGGTCCACGCCATGGCCGTAGCCACCCGACGTGACCCACCCGACCACTTTGCCGTCGATCCAGATCGGCTCGTCGCCCATCACGTCGGTGTCCGTCGCGTCCACCTGCATGCAGATGCGTGTGCGCTTGGGTCCATCCTGCTTCTCTTTACACGCCGCGGCCTTGCCGATGAAGTCGGGCTTATCCAGTTTGATGAACCGATCCAGCCCGGCCTCGAACGGGCCATAGATCGGTCGAAATTCGCGGAACCAGGTGCCGAAGTGCTTTTCCAGCCGAAGACACAGCAAGGCACGCATGCCGAAATTCTTCAGGCCCAGATCGGCGCCTGCATCCATGATGCTCTGGTAAAGGCGCCGTTGATACTCCGGCGCCACCCATAACTCGTAACCCAGGTCACCGGTATAGGTGACCCGGTTCACCTTGGCCCGCACGGTCGCCACTTCCATTTCTCGATAGTCCATGAACTTGAACGCGGCATTGGACACATCGTCGTCGGTCAGGCGCTGCAGCAGTTCACGCGCCTTCGGCCCGGCGATGGACAAGCCGATGAGCTTCATGCCGAGTGGCTCGATGCGCACCGTTCCATCCTTTGGCAAATGCTGCTCGAACCAGCGCATGTGGTAGATCTGCGCCTGGCTCGATCCCCACATCATGTAGCGCTCGTCTGCCGCCTTGGCGATCGTGAAGTCGCCGATGATCTTCCCTTGCGGGTTGAGCATGGGCGTGAGCATGATTCGCCCAAGCTTGGGCATGGTGTTGGTCATCATGTGCAGCAGCCACTGCTCGGCACCCGGCCCGGTGATCTCGTACTTGGCGAAGTTGGCGATTTCGGTCACGCCCACGGCCTCGCGCACGGCCTTGCATTCGGCCTTGATCGGCGCGAAGTCGTTGGAACGGCGGAATGACACGATGTCTTTCGCTTCGGTACCGTCGGGTGCAAACCACAACGGCGTCTCCATGCCCCAGGAGTCGCCCATCACCGCGCCCTGCGCAATCAGGGTGTCGTACAGCGGGGTGGTCTGCAGCGGACGCCCGGCCGGCAACTCTTCGTTCGGGAAGCGAATGCTGAAACGGCGCGCATAGTTCTCGCGCACTTTGGCGTTGGTATAGGTTCGGGTCGCCCAGTCACCATAACGAGCCACGTCCATGCCCCAGATGTCAAAGCCTGGATCGCCATCGACCATCCAGTTCGACAAGGCCAGGCCGACACCACCGCCCTGGCTGAACCCGGCCATGACGCCGCAAGCCGACCAGAAGTTGGTGCGACCACGCACCGGCCCTACCAGCGGGTTGCCATCGGGTGCAAAGGTAAAGGGCCCATTGATGACACGCTTGATACCGACGTTTTCCAGTTTGGGAAAGTGACGGAACGCCACTTCGAGCGACGGCGCGATCCGGTCCAGGTCGGGTTGCAGCAACTCCTGGCCGAAGTTCCACGGCGTTTCCTTGGGCGACCAGGGCACGCAGGCCTTCTCATAGGCCCCCAGCACAATACCCTTGCCCTCCTGGCGCAGGTAACACTCGGCGCCAAAGTCGATCACATGGCCGATCTCCTTGCCCGCCTCCTTGTTGTAGGCCACCACCTCCGGTATCTCGTCGGTGACCAGATACATGTGCTCCATCGCCAGCACCGGGAGTTCGATGCCCACCATGCGTCCCACCTCACGCGCCCACAGGCCACCTGCGTTGACAACATGCTCGCATTCGACCACGCCTTTATTGGTGATCACGCGCCAGGTACCGTCGGGCTTTTGCTCCAGGCTCTCGACCTTGGTCTGGATCTCGATCGTCGCGCCGCCCAGACGCGCGGCTTTGGCATAGGCGTAGGTTGTGCCCGACGGGTCAAGGTGGCCTTCATTAGGGTCGAGCAATGCACCCACGAAATGCTGATCCTCGATGAACGGGAAATACTTCTTGGCCTCTGTCACCGAGATGATCTCGGTCGCCATGCCCAGATAGCGACCCTTGGCCACCGTGGTCTTGAGGAATTCCATGCGCTGTGGCGTGTCGGCCAGCATGATGCCCGCTGACAGATGCAGCCCGCAGGACTGGCCCGATATCTCTTCGAGTTCCTTGTACAGGCCCACGGTGTAACTCTGCAGCATCGCGACGTTCGGGTCACCGTTGAGCGTATGGAACCCTCCGGCCGCATGCCAGGTGGAGCCCGACGTGAGTTGGTCGCGCTCGAGCAGCAAAACGTCGCTCCAGCCCTTCTTGGTCAGGTGGTACAAGACCGAACACCCCACCACGCCGCCGCCAATCACCACTACCTGTGCTGTCGTCTTCACGATTCGGGATCCTTCTGTTTCACGTTGTTGCTGCGCCCGCAAGGGGCGCCAGTCAGCGCTTGGCCGCGTTAGCGGGATCTGCCACGATTATTCCGCGCAATGGCGCTGGTGGCGATAGCCCGTGCGAACCTGGCGTGCACCAGGCAGCTTCGCATCACACCGTACCACCACCTGTCAGCGCAAGGACACATCGCCCGCCTGCCTGCGCGCCTTGATGCATCAGAAGTCGGTGGGCACACCACCCTCTTCTTTGCGTCGCGCCACGAAGGCGTCGAGTTCTTCCTCGATCGCCGCATCCATCGGCGGGCGCTCATACGCCGCCAATTCCTTTTGCCATACGGCATTGGCCTTTTGCAACGCGGTCGGACTGCCGGCTTCTTGCCAGGTCTCGAAATTACGCCAGTCCGAAATGATGGGCGAATAAAAGGCGTTCTCGAATCGCTCCAGCGTATGGGCGGTACCAAAGTAATGGCCCCCCGGGCCGACATCACGTATGGCGTCCAGCCCCAGGCCTGCAGGACTCACATCGAGCGGCGTCAGAAACTCGGCCACCATCTGCAGCATGTCGACGTCGACGATGAACTTCTCGAACGATGCGGTCAACCCGCCTTCCATCCAGCCCGCAGAATGCATGATGAAGTTGCCGCCACCCTGAATCACGGCCCACAACGAAAAGACCGACTCATAGGCCGCCTGCGCATCTACCGTATTCGCCGCGCAGACATTGGATGTGCGGTACGGAATGCCGTATTTGCGGCACAACTGGCCGCCCGCGAGCACAGCCTTCATGTACTCGGGGGTGCCAAACGCAGGTGCGCCGGTCTTCATGTCCACATTCGAGGTGAATCCGCCATACACGACCGGCGCTTCCGGGCGCACCATCTGCGTGAAGGCGATACCTGCCAGTGCCTCGGCGTTCTGTTGCGCCAATGCGCCGGCAATTGTCACGGGCGCCATCGCACCCGCCAGAGTGAACGGCGTCAGCATGATGATCTGGTTGCGCGACGACATCTCTATGATGCCCTGCAACATCGGTGTGTCGAGCCGCAGGGGCGAGGAGCTGTTGATGATCGAGAACAGTGACGGCTCTGCTTCCATCTGCTCGCGCGAGATGCCGCGCGCAATGCGGGCGATCTCCAGTCCGTCCTGATTGCGCTCCTTGCCCAGCGAATAGACGTGGAACGCCTTGTCGGTGAGTTTGGCTATGTCGGACAGGCAGTCGAGGTGGCGTACCGAGGCGTGGATGTCCACCGGCTCGACAGGATACCCACCACTTGCGTGCACGATGTCGTAGCGCTGCGCCAGGCGCACCAGGTTGCGGAAGTCGGCCTGGTTGCCCACGCGTCGCCCACCTTGAAGATCCGAACAATTGGGCGGACTGGCCACTTGCGCGAACACCAGGTTCTTGCCACCGATCTGCACGTTTCGCTGCGGATTACGCGCGTGCAGCGTGAACTCGGACGGACAGGTCTTGATCGACTGCAGGACCAGGTTGCGATCAAAGCGTACGCGCTCCGATCCTTCACGCACATCTGCGCCGGCCTTTTTGAGAATCTCGCGCGCGCCCGCATGCATGAAGTCCATGCCCATCTCTTCGAGGATGGTCAGCGACGCGTCGTGAATGGCTTCGAGTTCGTCCTCGGACACTACCGGGGTCGCAGGGAAGCGGTGCTTGAGCGACCGGTACTTGGCTGTGGATGGCGCGGCCCGCGCCACACCGGTGACGCGCCCACCTCCCCGCCGTCGGCCCGCGCCGGGGCTTGCTGTTTCCGTCATGCAGTGGGCTCCTGAATACTGGCACTTTGAATCGAAGCAGTATCCGGGCAATTCCAGGCCCACTTGGCACCATGTTTATGCCGGGGGATCATGAGTTCAACTCATGGACCATCATCCAAATCTGGACAATTGCAGTTGCCTCAATGACACCCAGATCGCCAAACCGGACGCTGCACGTGGTTTAACGCGATTACCGAGTGGCAGAAACGACAACGCCCACCTTCTGGTGGGCGTTGTCGCCCGGTCTTTTCGACCGATGTTTGGTTGCGCGAGCAAGATTTGAACTTGCGACCTTTGGGTTATGAGCCCAACGAGCTACCAGGCTGCTCCATCGCGCGGTAAGCCGAGAGTATATCCTATTGCTTAGGCCTTATCGGCCACGTCTTCAATTACTTCGTCAGCAATTTCAGCACGGTCGACCAGTTCGACAAAAGCCATGGGCGCGTTGTCACCCACGCGGAAACCCATTTTCAAGATGCGGGTGTAACCACCGGGACGCGCGGCAAAACGCGGGCCCAGCACGTCGAACAGCTTGGTGACGCTGTTGCGATCACGCAGACGGTCGAACGCCAGCCGACGATTGGCAACCGTGGCGACTTTGGCCAGCGTGATCATCGGCTCGATGACGCGGCGCAGTTCCTTGGCTTTCGGCAAGGTGGTCTTGATGGCCTCGTGTTCGATCAACGAATTCATCATGTTCTGCAGCATCGCCAGCCGATGCGAGCTGGTGCGATTGAGTTTACGTAGTCCGTGTCCGTGGCGCATGATGATTTCCTTTTAAGTTCTATTGGCTAGCCGTATCAGGTACTGCCGTGTCATGAAACAGGCCCTTCTCTTGAAGGAGGGACCCGCCAGATTAACGCTTTTCCAGTGCAGCCGGCGGCCAGCTCTCGAGCTTCATGCCCAAGGTCAGACCACGGGAGGCCAACACTTCCTTGATTTCGTTGAGTGACTTGCGACCCAGGTTCGGGGTCTTGAGCAACTCGTTCTCGGTACGCTGGATCAGATCACCGATGTAATAGATGTTCTCGGCCTTCAGGCAGTTGGCCGAACGCACCGTCAGCTCGAGTTCGTCGACCGGCCGCAGCAGGATCGGATCGAACTGGGTATTGCCTCGTGGCGCTGGCGCATCGAACGCCGCCAGTTCGCTGCCCTCGAGTTGCGCAAACACGGCAAGCTGCTCCACCAGCACTTTGGCGGAAGCGCGCACGGCGTCTTCGGCCGAAATCGCACCATTGGTCTCGATCTCGACGACCAGCTTGTCCAGATCGGTACGCTGCTCGACGCGGGCGCTTTCCACGGTATAGCTGACACGCTTGACCGGAGAGAAGGATGCGTCCAGAACGATGCGACCAATCGACTTGGTAGGCTCATCGCCCTGACGGCGCATCGTACCGGGCACATAACCACGGCCTTTTTCGACCTTGATTTGCATGTCCAACTTGCCGCCATGCGACAGGTTGGCAATGACGTGGTCGGGGTTGATCACCTCGACGTCGTGCGGGGTCTGGATGTCGGCCGCCGTAACCACGCCGTCACCGTCCTTGCGCAGGCTCAGCGTGACTTCTTCGCGGTTGTGCAGCTTGAACACCACACCCTTGAGGTTCAGCAAGATGTTGACCACGTCTTCCTGAACACCATCAATCGACGAGTACTCATGCAGAACACCGGCAATCGTCACTTCTGTCGCAGCATATCCAGGCATGGAGGACAACAACACGCGGCGCAAAGCATTGCCCAGGGTGTGACCATAACCACGCTCGAACGGCTCCAGGGCCACTTTGGCCCGGTTGGAACCGAGTTGTTCCACATTGATTGCTTTGGGTTTCAGCAGGTTGGTTTGCATTCAGACTTCCTCTCAATACCCCCGACTCGTTACATCGGTAAGGCTGGTGAAGCCCCTGGCCTGCGGTGCCCCGCAAACCAGGAACGGTTTTTTTTGATCCGGCTTAACGCGAGTACAACTCGACGATCAGCGATTCGTTGATGTCGGCTGCGAACTGATCGCGGTCCGGGGTCTTCTTGAAAGTACCTTCTGCCTTGTCCAGGCTCACTTCGACCCATGCCGGCATGCCGACCTGTTGGGCGAGTTGCAGCGCTTCGACAACACGGTTTTGCTTCTTCGACTTTTCACGCACCGCCACTACGTCGCCGGCTTTCACCAGATAGGACGGAATGTTCACCGACTGACCATTCACGGTGATCGCCTTGTGCGACACCATCTGGCGCGCTTCGGCGCGGGTCGAGCCGAAGCCCATGCGGTAAACCACGTTGTCCAGGCGCGACTCGAGCAGGAACAACAGATTGGCACCGGTGTTGCCACGGCGACGATCAGCCTCTTCGAAATAGCGGCGGAACTGGCGCTCCAGCACGCCGTACATGCGCTTGACCTTTTGCTTTTCGCGCAGCTGCAGACCATAGTCCGAGGTACGGGCGCCCGAAGTGCGACCATGTTGCCCAGGCTTCGAATCAAATTTTGCCTTGTCTCCAATGGCGCGGCGTGCGCTCTTGAGAAACAGGTCGGTGCCTTCCCGGCGGGAGAGTTTGGCCTTGGGGCCGAGGTAACGTGCCACTTGAGCTTCCTTTTATGTCATCTGCCGCAGAAAACTGCGGGAGCCGTCAACGAAAGTTGGCGGCGGTGGGCTTGGTTGAAATTTGGCGTCAGGGACGAATCCCTGCAGACAGGATCAGATCCTGCGGCGCTTCTGCGGACGGCAGCCGTTGTGCGGCACCGGTGTCACGTCGGCAATCATGTTGATCCGGATGCCGAGTGCGGCAAGGGCACGAACCGAAGATTCACGACCAGGACCCGGGCCCTTGATTTCGACGTCCAGGTTCTTGATACCTTGCTCGACCGCCGCGCGGCCAGCCACTTCGGAAGCGACCTGGGCAGCAAAAGGAGTCGACTTGCGCGAACCCTTGAAGCCCTGGCCACCTGACGAAGCCCAGGACAAGGCATTACCCTGGCGATCAGTGATCGTGATGATGGTGTTGTTGAACGACGCGTGCACGTGTGCCACGCCGTCAGAAACGTTCTTGCGAACTTTCTTGCGGACCCGTTGCGAAGCCGCGCTATTTTGTGGTTTTGCCATGGTGGTCTCTCAATCCCGATTATTTTTTCAGTGACTGCGCAGCCTTGCGCGGACCCTTGCGGGTGCGTGCATTGGTGCGTGTGCGTTGGCCACGCATCGGCAGGCCACGGCGATGGCGAAAGCCCCGGTAGCAGCCGATGTCCATCAAACGCTTGATGTTCATCGTGGTTTCCCGACGCAGGTCACCCTCGATCGTGAACTGGCCAACGGCCTCACGAAGCTTCTCGAGATCCCCGTCGGTCAGGTCCTTGACCTTCTTCGAGTACGCAATGCCGCAAGCTTCACAGATCTTGCGGGCGCGGGTGCGGCCAATGCCGAAAATAGCCGTCAGGCCAATCTCGGAATGTTGGTGCGGCGGAATATTGATACCAGCGATACGTGCCATGTTCGTCCTCTAAAACTCGTGCAATCAACCCTGACGCTGCTTGTGCCGCGGATCTGTACAGATCACACGCACCACACCCTTGCGCCGGATAATCTTGCAGTTACGGCAAATTTTCTTGACCGAAGCCGAAACTTTCATTTGGTTCTCCTAAAAACTATCTGCCGCGTCCCGCAAACATTTATTGCGACCGCCCGGCGTTACCACTATGCCTACCGTGTCCGGAAACCGTTCCGGACTCGACTCGGATCGCAGCGCCTTCGCCCTGCGGTCACCTTGTTCTCTGGAAGGAAACTGCTGGAAAAACAGCGCAGCCCTCATCCAATCTCCTAGTGCTTCCCTCTGCCGGCTGCGCCTCAGGAAGACTTGAAACTTGCCTTCTTCAGCAGCGATTCGTATTGCTGCGACATCAGGTAGTTCTGCACCTGGGCCATGAAGTCCATCGTCACCACGACGATGATCAACAGGGACGTACCACCGAAATAGAACGGAACGTTGTATTTCAGAATCAGAAACTCCGGCAGCAGACACACTGCCGTGATGTAGATCGCACCGGCCAGCGTCAGTCGCAAAAGAATCCGGTCGATGTACTTTGCCGTATGATCGCCAGGACGAATTCCCGGAACGAAGGCGCCGCTCTTCTTCAGGTTGTCTGCCGTCTCACGGCTGTTGAACACCAGCGCCGTGTAGAAGAAGCAGAAAAATATGATTGCCGCAGCGTAAAACATCACGTAGATCGGCTGCCCCGGCGTCATCGACGAAGCAATGTCCTTCAACCAGCGCATCGAATCCCCGGTGCTGAACCAGCCAACCACCGTCGCGGGCAACAGAATGATCGACGAGGCGAAGATTGGCGGAATCACCCCGGCCATGTTCAGCTTGAGCGGCAGGTGCGACGATTGACCACCATACACCTTGTTGCCCACCTGACGCCGCGCATAGTTGACCAGGATCTTTCGCTGGCCACGCTCCACGAACACCACAAAATATGTCACCAGCACCACCAGCAGCACGATGAACAGGGCGATGATGATGCTCATCGCACCGGTACGCACCAACTCCATCAGACCACCCAGCGCGCTCGGCAGATTGGCGGCAATACCTGCAAAAATCAGGATCGAAATGCCATTGCCCAGACCGCGCTCGGTAATTTGCTCACCCAGCCACATCAGGAACATGGTTCCCGCGGTCAGCGTGAAAACCGCTGTCACCCGGAAACCCATACCCGGAGAGATCACCAAACCGGCCGAAGCCTCAAGCGCCACCGCAATTCCGAGTGACTGGAACAATGCCAGACCCAAGGTGCCGTAGCGCGTGTACTGAGTGATCTTGCGACGCCCCGCTTCGCCTTCCTTCTTGATCTGCTCGAAGGTCGGCACCACATACGTCAGCAGTTGCATGATGATCGATGCCGAGATATACGGCATGATCCCCAACGCAAAGATGGTGAACCGGGAGAGTGCCCCACCTGACATCAGGTTGGCCATCCCCAGGATGCCGCCTTCCTGGCCCTTGAAGAATTGCTGCAGCTGGGCAGGATCGATCCCCGGAACCGGAATATGCGCACCGATCCGGTAGACGACCAGCGCCATCAGCAAAAACAACAGCCGGCGACGCAGGTCGCCGTACTTGCCGGTTTTTGCCAGTTGAGCCGCGTTTGTTGCCACGTGAGGTTACCTGTCCCGTATCCGAAATCAGGCGACGCTGCCGCCAGCCGCTTCGATTGCAGCCTTGGCGCCAGCGGTTGCGCCGATACCATTGAGTTTCACCGCTTTGGTCAATTCGCCTGTCTTGACGACCTTGATGACCTTGGCCAGTTGGGGAACCAGACCGGCTTGCTTGAGGCTCAGCAGATCGACTTCGGTCGCGCCGAGCAGCTCGAGGGTGGTCAGCGTGATTTCCGCGTTGAACTTGAGCAGTTGCGACTTGAAGCCACGTTTGGGCAAGCGACGCTGCAGCGGCATCTGGCCGCCCTCGAAGCCCACCTTGTGGTAGCCACCCGCGCGCGACTTCTGACCTTTGTGGCCACGACCTGCAGTCTTGCCCAGGCCCGATCCAATGCCGCGGCCAACGCGACGTTTCGCGTGCTTTGAGCCGTCAGCCGGCTTGATGCCATTGAGTTCCATCATCATTCCTCGTCAGTTGGCGACGGCACCAGCCAAAAGGCGGCACAGATCCGTCGATCCATCAAAAATCACAATACTTTGACCAGATAACTGATCTTGTTGATCATGCCGCGAACTTCCGGCGAGTCTTTCAACTCCCTGGTGCTGTTCACTTTGCGCAGACCCAGGCCGCGCACCGTCGCACGATGCGACTCCTGGCAACCGATCGGGCTACGAACCAGCTGAACCTTGATGGTTTGTTGTGTCGTCATTTGCAATACCTCAATCAGACAAACAGCTCTTCAACGCTCTTGCCACGTTTGGCGGCCACTTCGGCCGGCGTGGTGGAAACCCGAAGGGCGTCAAGCGTTGCACGCACCATGTTGTAGGGGTTGGACGAACCATGGCTCTTGGCCACAACATCGGTAATGCCCACAACTTCGAAAACTGCGCGCATCGGGCCGCCAGCAATGATGCCGGTACCCTTGGGAGCAGGCATCATGATCACGTTGGCTGCGCCATGATGGCCGCTCACGCGATGCTGCAAGGTACCGTTCTTCAATGTGACCTTGACCATGTTGCGGCGCGCCTCTTCCATCGCCTTCTGCACGGCTGCAGGCACTTCCTTGGATTTGCCCTTGCCCATGCCGACGCGGCCATCGCCGTCACCGACCACGGTCAATGCGGCAAAACCCAGAATACGACCACCCTTGACGACTTTGGTCACGCGGTTGATCGCGATCATCTTCTCGCGCAGGCCATCCTCAGGCCCTTCAGCCTTGCCCTGCATCTTCGCTTGCATTCGTGCCATATTAGGTTCCGATCTTCTTAAAACTGCAGGCCGGCTTCACGCGCGGCATCGGCCAGCGCCTTGACGCGACCATGGTAGGCAAAACCCGAGCGGTCGAAGGCGACCTTCTCGACACCGGCTGCCTTGGCTTTCTCGGCCACACGCTTGCCAACGGCTTGCGCCGCTGCAGTGTTGCCGCCCTTGCCGTTGCCGCCCAGAGCAGTGCGCACTTCGGCTTCCGCCGTCGATGCGCTGGCCAGGATCTTGGCACCGTCGCCAGAAATAACGCTGGCATAGATGTGCAGGTTGGTGCGATTCACCGTCAGACGGGCTACACCTTGCGTCGCGATGCGAATCCGGGTCTGGCGCGCACGGCGCAGGCGCTGTTCTTTCTTGGTCAACATGATGCTGCCCCTTACTTCTTCTTGGTTTCTTTGATCGTGATCTTCTCGTCCGAGTAACGGATTCCCTTGCCTTTGTAAGGCTCGGGCGGACGAACAGCACGAATTTCGGCGGCGATCTGGCCGACTCGTTGACGGTCCGCACCTTTGATCACGATTTCGGTCGCGGTCGGCGTCGCCACCACGATGCCGGCTGGCATATCCATGTTGACTGGATGCGAGTACCCGACGGTCAGGTTCAGCTTGGCACCTTGCGCCTGAGCCTTGTAACCTACACCGACCAGGCTCAGCTTGCGTTCGAAGCCCTTGCTCACACCCACCACCATGTTGTTCACCAACTGACGCATGGTGCCCGACATGGCATTGGCGGCCCGCGAATCATTCGCCGGGGCAAAGGTCATCTTGCCAGCGTCAAGCTTGACGTCGACCAATACGTTGCGGGTCAGTTGCAACGCGCCGCCAGAGCCCTTGACACTGATCTGGTCAGCCTGGATGGACACATCGACACCAGCGGGAATCACCACTGGCATTTTTCCTATACGGGACATATTCTGTTTCTCCTCAGTGCAACGCCATCAGGCGACGTAACACAGGACTTCACCGCCGACACCAGTGGCACGCGCCTTGCGGTCGGTCATGACGCCAGCAGGGGTTGTGACAATCGCCACACCCAGGCCGTTTTGCACCTGGGGAATCGTTCCCTTGCCGCGGTAGACCCGCAGACCAGGACGACTCACACGCTCGATACGCTCGATCACCGGGCGGCCAGCGTAATACTTCAGGGCAATTTCCAACTCGGACTTGCCTGCGTCGGTCTTGACGGTAAAACTCTCGATGTAACCTTCGTCCTTCAATACTTGCGCGATAGCGACCTTCACTTTGGAGGACGGCACCGACACGGTGGACTTGGCGACCATTTGCGCATTACGAATGCGCGTCAACAGGTCCGCAATGGGATCACTCATGCTCATGTTTATCTCTCCTGGCGCTTACCAGCTGGCCTTGGTGACGCCGGGGATTTCACCGGCGAGGGCCATTTCACGCACTTTCGCGCGCGCCAGACCGAAGTGCTGGAACGTGCCGCGGGGGCGGCCGGTAATGGAACAACGATTGCGCTGGCGCGTGGGGTTCGCGTTGCGCGGCAGTTTTTGCAACGCCAGGCGGGCAACCGCACGCTCGTCGTCGGTGCGCTTGGCATCATTTGCGATGCCTTTGAGTTCCGCGTGTTTTTTCGCGTACTTGGCAACCAGTTTGTCGCGCTTGAGTTCGCGCTCGATCAAAGCCATCTTAGCCACGGGTCACCTCAGTTCTTGAACGGAAAACGGAAGCCTGCGAGTAGCGCTTTGCACTCTTCGTCCGACTGGGCCGTTGTGGTGATGCTGATGTTGAGACCACGCAAGGCGTCCACCTTGTCGTACTCAATTTCAGGAAAAATGATCTGCTCTTTAACGCCGATGTTGTAGTTGCCACGGCCGTCGAATGCACGACCCGAGATACCACGGAAGTCACGCACCCGCGGCAGCGCCACGGTGACGAAACGGTCCAGGAACTCGAACATCTGCACGCCGCGCAGCGTGACCATGCAACCAATCGCCTGGTCTTCGCGAATCTTGAAACCGGCGATCGCCTTCTTGGATTTGGTCACCACCGGCTTCTGGCCGGCAATCTTGGTCAAGTCGGACACGGCGTTGTCCATGACCTTCTTGTCTGCCACAGCCTCGCTGACACCCATGTTCAGCGTGATCTTGGTCAGACGCGGGACCTGCATCAGGGACTTGTAGCCAAACTTGGCCATCAAATCCGGAGCGACTTTCTCGCGATAATGTGTTTGCAGACGCGCCATGTTCATGCCACCTTGATTTCTAGGCCGCTGGACTTGTAAACGCGCACGCGCTTGCCATCAGCCAACAGCTTGATGCCGACACGGTCGGCTTTGCCGGATACGGCGTTGAAAATCGCCACGTTCGACTGGTGGATCGGCATGTTCTTTTCGACAATGCCGCCGGTCGTGCCCTTGAGTGGATTGGGTTTGGTGTGCTTCTTCACCAGGTTGATGCCCTCAACCAGCACATGGGAGTCGTCCTTGCGCAGCGTGATCTTGCCGCGCTTGCCCTTGTCGCGCCCTGCGAGCACGATGACTTCGTCGCCTTTGCGAATCTTGTTCATGGCCTGTTCCCTTACAAAACTTCTGGAGCGAGAGACACGATCTTCATGAACTTCTCGGTACGCAGCTCACGCGTGACTGGCCCAAAGATGCGGGTGCCGATCGGCTCGAGCTTGGCATTAAGCAGCACGGCGGCATTGCCGTCGAACTTCACCAGCGAGCCGTCGCTGCGTCGGATGCCCTTGGCGGTACGCACCACCACGGCACTGTAGATCTCACCTTTTTTGACACGGCCACGCGGAGCGGCCTCCTTGATGCTCACCTTGATGACGTCGCCTACGCTGGCGTAGCGACGCCTGGAGCCGCCAAGCACCTTGATGCAAAGGACGGATTTGGCGCCGGTATTGTCGGCGACATCCAATCGGGATTCAGTCTGGATCATTTAAGTATTTCCCAACTTGCACCTGTTGCTGAGCCTCTCCGGTTTCCCGTCAAGGCCCCATACCGGCCAGTCTTGGGCCCGTCGTCCGCAGCGTGAACCACTCACACCGCCTCCGTTGGGCAGATTCTTGTCCGCTGTTTTACGAGCGAAGCCCGCGATTATGCATCACGAAATGTGCATCGTCAACCGACAGTCATATAGGAAGTCGCAAATATTTGTCCGCCAGAGCGTTGAATGCGGCCAATTGCGGGTCGCGGCCGGTTTCCTGCTGCAGGATCTCGGCCACTGCCGGCGCCACTTGGCGGGCCAGGGCGGCGTCCAGGAACAACAGGCGCGAGCGGCGCGCCAGCATGTCTTCGACCGTGCGGGCAAATTCGTGACGCGCGCCGAAACGTACCATGGCTTCGGTCAAGCCGGGCGTGATTTCGCGATCGGCCCCCTGCAGACCCTGCACCTGGGCCTGTTCGCTGCCATAACTGTGCAGCCCCGGCGCATCGGCAATCGACTGGAAGTCGGCCGGCGCGCCCTCGCCACCGACCAGCCGGAAATGCGCGGTCGCACCCGCCGCACGCCCGGTCAGCAGGCCCTTGTCGAAGCAATGCTGCAGCACGTCTTCGGCCATGGCCCGGTAGGTGGTCCACTTACCACCCGTGACGGTCACCAGGCCGCTGCGGCTCACCAGCACCGTGTGTTCGCGGCTAAGGCCCTTGGTGTTGTCACCATCGTCGTCCTGCGGCTTGACCAGCGGTCGCAGACCGACCCAGACGCTGCGCACATCGTCCCGTGTAGGTGCCCGACGCAGGTAACGCGCCGCTTCAGACAGGATGAACTGCACCTCCTCATGGAACGGCTCGGGCTCACGTATCAGGTCGTTGCGCGGGGTGTCCGTCGTACCCAGGATCACCTTGCCCAGCCAAGGCACCGCGAACAGCACGCGACCATCGGCGGTCTTGGGCACCATCAGCGCGGTATCGCCGCCCAGGAACGACCGATCCACCACCATGTGCACGCCCTGGCTGGGGGCCACCATGGGGCGGGTCGGACTGCGTCCGTCAGTGGCATGGGCCTGACCGTCCTTTTGCCGCAATTCGTCGACCCAGACACCGGTTGCGTTGATCACGCAGCGGGCGCGCAAAACCAGCCGCCGGCCGGTCTCCATGTCCTCGCATTGCAGGCCCGCCACTTTGCCGCCTTCGCTGATCAGCTCCTGCGCGCGGCAATAGTTGACCAGCAAGGCCCCTTGCGCGGCAGCACTGCGTGCCAGAGCCAGAGCCAGGCGCGCATCGTTGAACTGCCCGTCCCAGTACAGGACGCCGCCCTTGAGGCCGTCCGCGCGCGCATTGGGCAGCAGTTCCAGCGCCTTGCGCCGCCCCAGAAAACGTGTCGTCCCCAGCCCGGCCTTGCCCGCCAGCAGGTCGTACGCGGTCAGGCCGGCCCCGTAGAACGGGGTCTCCCACCAGTGATACGAGGGCATCACGAAAGGCAGCGGCTGCGCCAGATGAGGCGCGTTGTTCAGCAAGGTCGTGCGTTCACGCAGGGCCTCGCGCACCAGGGCGATATTGCCCTGCGCCAGATAGCGTACGCCGCCATGCACCAGCTTGGTCGCACGCGAAGAAGTGCCTTTGGCGAAGTCGTGCGACTCCACCAGCGCCACCTTGAAACCGCGCAGCGCCGCGTCCAGCGCCACGCCCAGGCCGGTGGCCCCACCGCCAACGATGGCTATATCAAAAGTCTGGGGGGCGGCAAGCGCCACCATCAGATCCGCACGCACGGTGGGCCGAGCGCTCGCAGTTGCTCTGCCGCTCAAGAGTTCACCCAGCCCTTGGCACGTTGCACCGCCTGGCGCCAGCGGGCGCGTTTGCACGTCCGCTCATCTGCGCCCATCGTCGGCTCGAAACACCGGTCCATCACCCACTGCGCAGTCAATTCGTCGGCCCCGGCCCAGAACCCTGTGGCCAACCCGGCGAGATAGGCCGCGCCCAGTGCGGTCGTCTCCGTCACACGCGGGCGCACCACCGGCACGCCCGAAAAGTCAGCCTGCATCTGCATCAGCAGATCATTGCGGCTGGCACCGCCATCCACGCGCAACTCTCGCAATGCAATACCCGAGTCTGCCGTCATCGCGGCGAATACGTCGGCACTTTGCAGCGCAATCGACTCCAGCGCTGCCCGGGCCAGATGGGCGCGGGTGGTGCCGCGGGTGATGCCCACCATGGCGCCTCGTGCATGGCCGTCCCAGTCCGGCGTGCCCAGGCCGGCGAATGCCGGCACCAGATACAGGTCCTGGGTATCAGGCACCTGCTCCGCCAGCGCCTGAACCTGCTCCGCCGATTGGATAAGGCCCAGACCGTCGCGCAACCACTGGATCGCCGCGCCCGCGACAAACACCGACCCTTCGAGGGCATACGCAGCCTGCGCCGGCTCCGGCTTTGCACCAGGTCCGACCCAGGCAACCGTGGTCAACAACTTGTTGCGGCTGGCAACCGCCGTGGCCCCAGTGTTCATCAGCATGAAGCAACCGGTGCCGTAAGTGTTCTTGGCCATGCCCGGCAAATAGCAGGTCTGCCCGAACGTTGCGGCCTGCTGGTCACCCGCCATGCCGCCGATCGCGATGGCGCCACCCAACAGCTCCGGATCGGTTTGCGCGAGCAGGCCGGTGCAGGGTACAACCTGCGGCAGCAGCGATGGCGGAATATCGAACAGGGCCAGCAATTGCGGGTCCCAGCGCAAGGTATGGATATTGAACAGCAGAGTGCGCGAGGCATTGCTGGCGTCGCTGATATGGCGCCGCCCTCCGGTCAGGTTCCAGACCAGCCAGCTCTCGATCGTGCCAAAGGCCAGTTCGCCCTTCTCTGCCCGCGCCCGCGCGTGCGGCACATGGTCGAGCAACCACTGCAGCTTGGTGCCAGAAAAATAGGCATCAAGGAGCAATCCGGTTTTCTTCTGGATCATGGGCTGGTGCCCCGCTGCGCGCAGCGCATCGCATTGGGGCGCCGTGCGGTGGTCCTGCCAGACAATCGCCTTGGCCACCGGTTCACCCGTCTTGCGATCCCACAGGACGGTGGTTTCGCGTTGGTTCGTGATGCCGATCGCAGTGACATCGGCCGCCTCGACACCGGCCTTCTTGAGCACCGCGCGCGCCATTGACAACTGCGAGCGCCAGATCTCGCGCGCGTCGTGCTCAACCCAGCCGGACTGCGGAAAATACTGGCGGAGTTCCTCTTGGGCCAGCGCAACCACCTGGCCGGCCCGGTCAAACAAGATGGCCCGGGAACTGGTGGTGCCCTGATCGAGTGCAAGAATATATGGCATAGGTGCGAAGATTACCCGAAGCGCCGACCCCGGAACCGCAGCGCAGAACAAATCACCAAGGACATCATGAACCGGCAAATAGCATTCATCGGCGGGGGCAACATGGCCAGCGCCATCATCAACGGCATGCTGGAACAAGGTTTCCCCAAGAGCCAGATCATGGTCGTCGAGCCCTGGACGGAGGCACGCGACAGGCTCAAGGCCCAATTCGGCCTGCAGGCCCACGAGGCCGCCGGCGTTTACCTGTCGCAGGCCGACGTCGTGGTCTGGGCGGTCAAACCGCAGACATTCAGGGACGCAGCGCAGCAGTCGCAGTTCTTCGCAGCCAATGCACTGCACCTGAGCGTGGCCGCCGGCATTCCCAGCGCCAGCATTTCCAAGTGGTTGTCTACCGAGCGCGTCGTGCGCGCCATGCCCAACACCCCGGCGCTGATCGGCAAGGGAATCACCGCCTTGTACGCCCGCCCTGGCGTCACCGACGATGACCTGCACGCTGTTGCGCAGATCGTCAAGACCACCGGCGAGTTCATGTGGGTCGACAAGGAGGAACAACTCGATGCCGTGACCGCATTGTCCGGCTCGGGCCCGGCCTATATGTTTTTCTTCATGGAAGCCATGACCGAAGCCGGCGCCAGCATGGGCCTGACCCGCGAGCAGGCCTACAAACTGAGCGTGGCGACCTTCATCGGCGCTGGCGAATTGGCCCGCTCGTCCCACGAGCCGCCGGAGATCCTGCGCCAGCGCGTCACATCCAAGGGCGGCACCACACATGCTGCGATCACGTCGATGGAGGCGTCGAACATCAAGGACTTGTTCCAGCGCGCGTTGCACGCGGCCCGCACACGGGCGCAGGAACTCGGCCAGGAGTTTGGCGGCGCCTGAGACACCCCGCGCTGCGTGCTCAGGACAGCGCGTAAGACACGGCAATGCCGGCAAACACGGCGAAGCCGACCCAATGGTTGAGCCGGAACGCCTTGAAACAAGGGTCACGCTGGCGTTCGCGGATCATCCAACCGTGCCACACAGCCTGCGCCGCAGCGGCGGCCATGCCGGCGGCCATCCAGGCGGAGCCGGCCAAAGGCCATGCCAGCGCGGTCCACATTGCCAGGTGGATGGCATAAAAGGCCATCACGGCGACAACATCGAAACGTCCCAGCGTAATGGCCGACGTCTGGATGCCGATGCGTAGATCGTCGTCACGGTCGACCATCGCGTATTCGGTGTCGTAGGCCAGCACCCAGAACAGGTTGCCCAGCAGCAGCAGCCAGGCGAGCGCGGGCACTGCCACCTGCAAGGCGGCCCATCCGACCACGTCCGAACCGCGTACTGCGGCAAATGCCATCGGAATACCGAAGCTGAACGCCACGCCGAGCACCGCCTGCGGCATCGAGAAAAAACGCTTGGAATAGGGATACACCAGCGTGACGAGCAAGGCGGCAACGGACAAGGCCACGGTCAGACGGTTGGTGGTCAGCACCAGCGCGAACGCCGCCAGCGCCAGCACTGCACCGACTGCCAGGGCCTCGCGCACCGACACCGCGCCGCTGGTGACCGGACGTTGTGCCGTGCGCTTGACGTGCTTGTCGAATTCGCGGTCGGCCACGTCATTGATGCAGCAACCGGCACTGCGCATCAGGATGGTCCCAAGCGTGAAGACCACCACCAGATGCCAGCCGGGGAATCCACCGGCGGCCAGCCAAAGAGCGCTGAGCGTGGGCCAGAGCAGCAGCAACCAGCCGGCAGGACGGTCCCAGCGAATCAGCTGCAGGTAGAGCCGCAGACGGCCGCGCAAGGTATTGGCGCTCATGTCAGACCCCGCGCGCGATCAGCGTCTTCATGTCCGGCCAAGCTATCGGCACGCTCACGACAATCGTTTGACGCCAGGTAACTCGCAGGCATACACCGCGTTGCGCAAGGCCGCAATCGCCTCATAACGCGTGAAACTGCGCCGCCAGGCCAGCACCACGCGCCGTGTCGGCGCGTTGCCCTTGCCGCCATCGACGACCGGCAGGTATTTGATGAAAGCGTCTTCATCCTTGCGCCGTGCCGGGCGTCCCCCCATGGCCTGCGACGGCACACCCAGACGCGGCACCAGCGTCACGCCCATGCCGGCCGAGACCATGTGCTTGATGGTCTCCAGCGAAGAGCCTTCGAAGCTGCGCTGGATGCCCTCGGCCGTGCCGGAGAAGCGCGCGAACTCGGGGCAGACCTCGAGCACGTGGTCGCGGAAACAATGGCCGGTGCCCAGCAACAGCATGGTTTCTGACTTCAGTTGTTCGGCGCTGACCGACTTGCCCTTGGCCAGCGCATGGCCGCGCGGCACCGCCGCCACGAACGGCTCGTCGTACAACGGGGCGATCGCCAGCCCGGTATCTGGAAACGGCTCGGCCAGGATGGCGCAATCGAGCTCGCCGGTGCGCAACATCTCGAGCAGCTTGACGGTGAAGTTTTCCTGCAGCATCAACGGCATCTGCGGGGTCATGTCAATCACATGGCGCACCAGGTCGGGCAGCAGATAGGGCGCGATGGTGTAGATGACGCCCAGGCGCAGCGCGCCGGCCAGCGGATCCTTGCCCCGCTTGGCGATTTCCCGGATGCCGGCGGCCTGCTCCAGCACCGACTGCGCCTGGCGCACCACCTCTTCGCCCAAGGGCGTCACCGTCACTTCATTGGCGCTGCGTTCGAACAGCTTGAGGTCGAGCTCTTCCTCAAGCTTCTTGACAGCCACCGACAGAGTCGGCTGCGACACATGGCAGGCTTCGGCCGCCTTGCCGAAATGCCGTTCGCGTGCCACCGCGACGATGTATTTGAGTTCGGTCAGAGTCATGAAGCTATTGTCCTATGGCGCGCTGCTTCTGCTCATGCCTTCAGAAACTCCGCTTTGCCGCCCAGCCAGCGTGCAACATGCTGCTGCGCCTGCTCCGGGTGGTGGTCGAGCAAACGTGGCGCTGCGTCGCGGGCCCACGCCAGCAAGCCGGAGTCGACCGCCAGGTCGGCGAAGCGCAGCAAGGCGGCGCCGGACTGGCGCGCACCCAGAAACTCGCCGGGGCCGCGAATCTCCAGATCGCGCCGGGCGATCTCGAAACCGTCGGCCGTCTCGGCCATGGCCTTGAGCCTGGCCCGCGCCGTCTCGCCCAGCCGAGGCACGTCACCAGTGGAATACATCAGCACGCAGGCCGAGGCAGCCGCACCGCGTCCGACCCGCCCGCGCAACTGGTGCAGCTGTGACAGACCAAAACGCTCGGCATGTTCGATCACCATCAACGAGGCATTGGGCACATCGACACCGACCTCGATTACGGTCGTACTCACCAACACACCCATCGCGCCACTGACAAACTGCGCCATCACCGCCTTCTTGTCGGTCGCCGGCATGCGCGAATGCAGCAGCCCGACCACGATTTGTCGATCCGCCGCCGTCTGACCGATCGCCAGGGCCGCGCTCAGCTCGGCATGGGTCTCGGTGGCATTGGCCAGATCCAGCGCCTCGCTCTCTTCGATCAAGGGGCATACCCAGTACACCTGGCGCCCCTGGCCCAGTTGGTCACGGATGCGGGCGATCACCTCGTCGCGCCGCGCCTCGTTGACCAGTTTGGTGACGATCGGCGTGCGCCCGGGCGGCAGATCATCGATGGTGGAGACGTCAAGGTCGGCGTAGTAACTCATGGCCAGCGTACGCGGGATCGGTGTGGCGCTCATCATCAGCAGATGGGGCTCGCGTTGCGGGGCCGACTGCATACTATCTACCCGCCTGTACGCATCCGTATCTGTTGACGGCTGCGCCGCCGGCGTCATCTTGCTACGCAGTGCCAGCCGCTGCGCCACGCCAAACCGGTGCTGCTCATCGATGATGGCCAGTGCCAGCTTGCGAAACACCACCTTGTCCTGAATCACCGCGTGGGTACCGATCACCAGCGCCGCCTCGCCGGACGCAATCAACTCCAGCATGGCGCGGCGTTCCCGGATCTTCTGGCTGCCGGTCAACCAGGCAGTGGTAATGCCCAGCGGCTCAAGCCAGCCCAGCAACTTGCGAAAATGTTGTTCGGCCAGGATCTCGGTGGGTGCCATCAGCGCGCACTGGTAACCGCTGTCGATGCAGATGGCCGCGGCCAATGCGGCCACCACCGTCTTGCCCGAGCCCACGTCGCCTTGCAACAGCCGGTGCATCGGCACATCACGCGCCAGGTCCAGCGCAATCTCGGCGCCGACCCTTTCTTGTGCGCCGGTCAAAACAAAGGGCAACGTGGCCAGCAGGCGGTCGCGCAGGCCGCCGGCGCGCGGGCGCAGCGCCGGAGAACGCAGTGCTTCGCGCGTGCGCTTGGAATGCAACTGCGACAGCTGCTGCGCCAGCAATTCCTCCGTCTTCAGGCGCTGCCAGGCCGGATGGCTATGGTCTTCCAGCGTCGCCAGCGCCACATCGGGTGTCGGATGGTGCAGGAATATCAATGATTGGCGCATATTCCACAATACGTCGCAGCCAGACCCGCGCAGCAGGTCGGCCGGAATCGTGTCGGACAGGTCGACGCGCGACAAGGCGCCACTCACCGCCTTGCGCAAATAGGCCTGAGGCAGACCGGCGCCGGTCGGATAAACAGGCGTCAGGGCCGACGGCAAGACACCACCGGCGGCATGCACCACCGGATGCACCATGGTCCAGCCCAGGAAACCCCCGCGCACCTCACCGCGCACCCGCACCCGCGCGCCGACCTCCAGCAGTTTCTGCAACGACGCATAAAAATGGAAAAAACGCAACGTGCAGGTATCCGACCCATCCTGCACCGTCACCAGCAACTGGCGCCGCGGTCGGAAGCTGACTTCGTTGGCAGTGACCGTGGCCTCGATCTGCATAGTCTGGCCCTCGCACGCATGCTGCAACCGCATCAGCCGGGTTTCGTCCTCATAACGCAGCGGCAGGTGCAGGGCCAGGTCGATGTCGCGCCGCAGACCCAGTTTGTCCATCGCCTTTTGCATCGGCGATTTCGCAGGTTTGGCGGCGGGCGCGGTGGACATGGGACAATTCTGCCCTTTCTTGTACCCCACTTTTCTTGGTACGGGCCCGTCCGGCCCTCAAGCACATGTCCACTGGCTTCAAGGACGCAGCTCGCGTCCACACCCTTTCCGATTTCGACTTCCCGCTGCCTGCGGAACTGATCGCCCAGCATCCCGCCGAACAACGCAGTGGCTCGCGGCTGCTCGATGCGCAAGGCGAAACGCCCGTCGACCGCATCTTTCACGTCCTGCCCGAACTGCTGCGCGCGGGCGACCTGCTGGTGTTCAACGACACCAAGGTGGTCAAGGCCCGGCTATTCGGCGAAAAGCCGACCGGCGGCAAGGTCGAGCTGCTGATCGAGCGGGTGCTCGGCGGCAACCAGGTCGCCGCGCACATGCGGGTGAGCAAGAAGCCGGACGTTGGCACCACGCTGTCGCTGGTGGGCGCCACAAGCAGCCATGACAACTTGCGCGCCACGCTGCTCGGTCGCTGGCCCGACCGTGATGGCGGCATGTTCCGCTTCGTGTTGTCGAACGACGCCGGCGACGACCCCTACGCATTGATGGAGCGCCATGGCCACGTGCCACTGCCGCCTTATATTGAACACGGCGACTCCGAGCAGGACATCGCGCGTTATCAGACCGTGTTCGCGCGCCATGCGGGTGCAGTGGCGGCGCCCACGGCGGCACTGCATTTCGACCATGCATTGATGGATGCGCTGCAAGCGCGCGGAATCGACCACGCGTTCGTGACGCTGCATGTGGGCGCCGGAACCTTCCAGCCGGTCAAGACCGAAGTGCTGGCCGAGCACCACATGCACAGCGAGTGGTACCAGATTCCCGACGCGACGCTTCAGACGATTGCCGCGTGCAAGGCGCGCGGCGGCCGCGTGGTTGCGGTGGGAACAACCACCGTGCGTACGCTCGAGAGCTGGGCACGCAGTGGCCAGACCCTGGGCGACACCGACATCTTCATCACGCCAGGCTTCGACTTTCGGGTGATCGACCTGTTGATCACCAACTTTCACCTGCCCAAGTCCAGCCTGATGATGCTGGTGAGCGCGTTCGCTGGTTACGACGCTATCCGCGCCCTGTACCAGCACGCGATCGCGCAGCGTTACCGCTTCTTCAGTTATGGCGATGCGATGCTGCTGCGCAACCCGCATGCCACGCTGGCTGACCCTGCCGCTGCGGCGGCTGGCGGACACTGACCATTCGTGCATCGCACCACCGTAACAAGAACCCATGCTGAAATTCGACCTCATCCAGACCGACGACGCCCAGGCCGACTATGCCGGCAGCCATGCCCGGCGCGCTCGCCTCACACTGAACCATGGCGTCGTCCAGACGCCGATCTTCATGCCCGTGGGCACCTACGGCACCGTCAAGGGCGTCACGCCGCAAAGCCTGCGCGACATGGATGCGCAGATCATCCTGGGCAACACCTTCCACCTGTGGATGCGACCGGGCCTGGACGTGGTGCAGCAGTTCGGCGGCCTGCACGCGTTCGAGAAGTGGGACAAACCCATACTCACCGACTCGGGTGGTTTCCAGGTCTGGTCACTGGGCGAGATGCGCAAGATCTCGGAAGAAGGCGTGAAGTTCTCGTCACCCGTCAACGGCGACAAACTGTTCCTGACACCCGAGATCTCGATGCAGATCCAGAGCACACTGAACTCGGACATCGTCATGCAGTTCGACGAGTGCACGCCATACATCTCGGTCGAGCCCAAAACCAAAGGGCAGCTGACCACCGAGTCCGAGGCGCGCCAATCCATGGAACTCAGCCTGCGCTGGGCCGGTCGCTGCAAGTCGGAATTTGCCCGGCTGGAGAACCCGAACGCCTTGTTCGGCATCGTGCAAGGCGGCATGTTCGAGCACCTTCGGCAGGAATCGCTGGAACAACTGGTGGCTATGGATTTCCCCGGTTATGCGGTCGGTGGCGTCAGCGTCGGCGAGCCCAAGGAGGAGATGCTGCGCATCATGGCGCACACGCCGCACCGCCTGCCCGCACACAAGCCGCGTTACCTGATGGGCGTGGGCACACCGGAGGACCTGATCGAGGGCGTGGTGCAAGGCGTGGACATGTTCGACTGCGTAATGCCGACCCGCAACGCGCGCAACGGCAGCCTGTTCACGCGGTTTGGCGACCTGAAGATCCGCAATGCACGGCACAAGGCCGATGCGAAACCACTCGACGAGACCTGCACCTGCTACGCCTGTGCCGGCACGTGCGGGGTCGCCTATGCGGATGGCGGACGCGACGGTTTCTCACGCGCCTACCTGCACCATCTGGAGCGTTGCGGCGAGATGCTCAGCCCGATGCTGGCGAGTATCCACAACCTGCATTACTACCTGAGCCTGATGCGCGAAGTGCGCGCGGCGCTCGACGTCGGCAGCTTTGGCGCCTTTCGGGCCCGCTTCAAGGCAGATCGGGCGCGCGGCGTCTGAAACGCCCGCCTCGGGCGCAGTGCTTCCCTGCTGCGGGCCAAGGTCCGCTACAGTGGTTCGTATGAACAACCCCACTCATGCTGACGCAACCATCGCCCGCAGCACCTCGATGGCCGGGAACAGCCATCGCCATCGACCCAAAGTGGGGCTCCTGCTGGGCTGCGCAATGACACTTGCACTGCTGGCGGGATGCGCCCATCAGCCGGCAGACCCTGCAAAAGCCGGCATTGCGCTCACGCTGCTTACGGGTTGGTACGAGGGCCGGCAACTGACCTACATCACGACCGATGTATCCGACGCCGACGTGGCGCGAGAAAAGAAGGCCAACTTCGCGCCACGTCTGGCGGCAGCATTGCCACCAGCGGGAAATCGCGTGCCTGGTAGTTCATCTGTGGACAAGGTGTATGCCGTGACCAACTTTGCGCAGGACAGCGTATTTGCGTCAGCGCCCGACCCGGTGGGGCCGCAAAGCCGCGACCAGGCCTACAGTCCGTTGTGGCAAATGGTCAAGGTCACCTGGTCCAACCCGGGTCAAGCCCGCGTGCTGAAGTCGGAAGAAGAGGTTCTGGCAGCTGCCGAGCAGCAGCAGGTGCAACTGGAAACAACCAGGGTTGTGTTGAACTGCCCTATCGTGCGACGCTGACGCGGCGGCAATTCGCGCGCCGCGCCCGACACCTTCGCTTGGCAGGGTGCGGGATCATCGGCACGGACGCAGCCTGTCCGTTGTTGGCACGCCGACACGCAAAAGTTGAACTGACTGCCTCGCAAGCGCATGCGCACGCCGCTTTGGCGTCGCCCAGCCTGCCACAACCCTGCTGCGGCCCACAGGCGCCGCCCACTACTGGAGTGCCCCTTCGATGCTGTCACTGCCCGTCTGGATCCGCACTATCTGGCACGCGATCAAGGCCGCTGTGCCAACGGCGATGCCGGCAGCGCCAGCACGGGCCCATCGTGCCACCCGCGAATCGACTCGCAAAAGGCCTCGACGCGCAAGCCTCAATGCGCGGGCGTCAACCGCGATGTAGCTCTACCCACCCCACACCCGATCAGCGCCCACGTTCCCACAACAGCGTGCCCGCCCTGAACTGGCTCCACGCAAACCAGAATGCCTGGTGGCTGGGCACCTCAACATCGCCGACATAGGCGCGCAGGCCGTCCGCATCGGTGCGCACGCTCACGCCAGCGAGGGTGACTTTTTCTCCGGCCTTCAACGCCAGTTGCGCGGCTGCGCGCGGAAAAGCAATGGCCTTGCCGTCAGACGCCGTCACGCCCAGCACAACCTCGTGCACTGCCAGCCTGGGATCGACGTCACCGACCGGAAAAATCGGACCCTTGGCGTCTCGCCCGCGCAGTGGATCGAGTGGGTAACGACGGCCGATGCCACCGTCTTCGGCCAGGATGCTGGTCTGCGGATAGGCCCGGCGCCAGGCAGCCCACGTCGAGACCACGACCGTGGTCTGCGGCAGCACGACGCCGGCCTTGTGCAGCGGGCCGGAGATGGCCTTGCCTGTGAACGTGTCGAACGCCGAGAAGGTGCTCAGGTCATACATGAACTTGTTGGAACGCGACAACAGCCCGGACGTACGCAGCAGCGGCTTTTGCTCGGGCACCTGGTCGGTAAAGTAAGCCTGCACCGACAGGCACAAGGTGCAGTACGGCATGCCGATGCGGCGACCGCCCAGCGTGTCGTTAACCATCTCGTGCACCTCCAACATGTTCTTCGGATATGCACGTGCCTGGCCGTTGATGAGCACGCCGAATACGATGGCGTCGTCAGGGTACCAACCACCTTGTGTGGCGGGTGTCGTCTTCGGTTGGTCGAGCGCCGGAATGCAGCCGCGCGGGCAGATTGCCCCCTGTGTGGCGTCGGGGCGATCGTCGATGAACACGCCACCCCAGCCGATCCAGCGCCAGTCGATGGCCGAATGCTCGTCGTCGAAAAAGGGTTTCCAGCGCGGCTCGATAAGCAGATACATATCGCGCTTCATCTCGCGGTAGCCCGGCGGCGCCGGCAGATTCCAGGCCAGCAGGCGGTCACCCATCGCGCTCGGTGAGTCACGGGGCAACGTGGAGCCGGTCAAGCTTTCAAAGGCCTCCAGCAGGCCCAAGGCGGCGTTGCGGTCAGTCACGAAGGGCCACAGGTCGTACAGATACCAGGCCAGACGCGCATCTTTCGACTGCGCCACTACGGTCAGCGGGGCCGTTGGGAACTGTTGCTTTCGTAGCGCAGCCGACATCTGTGCCATAGCCTTGCGCACCGCTGGCGCCAAGGCGCCGGTGCGCAAGGCCGGCGCCGGTGGAAACTCTTGGCCGACCTTGTCTTTCAGCGCCGCGACCGAAACCGCGCCAGTTGGCGCACGCGCTGCCGCGGTTGCGGCCATCGCAGCACCTGCCTCTGCCGCGACCAGCGCGGCGGCCGCAGCGCATCGGCACAAGTACATGCAAAGGTCTGACATCGTCATTGAGGGCTCCTTCGCTACGGGCCGGCGAATGGCGGCAGTTGGCGCTTGGTCGTCCTCACGCGCGCCTTCTTACAGCGTTGCAACGCGCATCGATATTTCAAACGCGCTGGGTGGCCCGCCAACCGGGGCGCACACAACAAAGACAAACTTCGCGCCAACCACGCCTACCGTCGCAGTGCGGTCCGGGCACATCTTGCTCGTGGTAGAGCTTTCGCGAAGAAATTGGCGGCGAGCGCCGATTGCCAGACAGTGCTCTCCAGGTACTGCAACCCACGCCCGGACGGCTGCCTGCGCCGCCTACCCGACAACTCGCACGCAAATTTGTCGTACACCGCTCGAGCTTGATAGAGGGGGCTGGCAAGTCAATGCGAAACCCGATAAACTGGTCATTCAACTAGTCAGATAGGGAGGTTCTCATGCACACCTGGCCAGTACAAGACGCCAAAGCGCGCTTCAGCGAATTTCTGGAAAGCTGCCTGAAAGACGGCCCTCAGATTGTCACCAAGCGCGGTACGCAAGCCGCGGTGCTCATTCCGGTGGACGAATGGCGCCGCCTGCAGGCGGCTGCACGCCCTTCACTCAAGGAACTACTGTTGGCAGAAGGGGCGCGCACCGATACCCTGGTCGTGCCACCTCGCGGCAAGGCCAAGCGCCGCCTCTTGCGCCAGCTGCGCTGAGAGGCTCACCATGTATCTGCTGGACACCAACGTGGTCTCGGAACTGCGCAAACCCAAACCGCACGGTGCGGTGCTGCAATGGGTACAAGCGGCGGCCGATGCCGATCTGCATCTGTCTGCAGTGACCATAGGCGAAATCCAGGCCGGTATCGAAATCACCCGCGGGCAAGACACCGCCAAAGCCGTCGAACTGGAACGATGGCTGGAGCGCGTGACTCAGGCTTACAACGTGCTGCCCATGGACGCCGCCACTTTTCGTGAGTGGGCGCGCCTGATGCACAAGGCCTCGGACACTTTGTACGAAGACGCCATGATCGCTGCCACCGCGCGCCTGCACCACCTGACCGTGGTGACGCGCAATGTGGCGGATTTCAAGGAGTTTGGGGTGATGGTGTTGAATCCGTTTGCGGTTGGACGCAAGGGCTGACGCGAGACGGAGACTGACTCGCGAGCGCAACATCCAGGCAATGTTCGGGTGGCCTCAAAAGTGCCGAAGCCTATCAGAGATGCACTCGATCACCGCCGATTCGAGGACGACGAGCATCCGACCTTGCAGCGTCGTCGGGCCACGAAGTGCCCGGGTCTCTTGACGCCCGCTGTCAAGACCGCGGCTTGATGTTCTCCGGGTCGTACAAGGAACGGTACCCCACCGCCTCCACCTTGACCGGATACACATCCGCGAAGTACTGGATCTGCAGTTCGCGCGCCACCTGGCAGTATTCATACGGCAAGTAGGCCAGGGCAATGTTCTTGCCGATGCTCGGGCCGAAGGCGATGGAGCTGGTGTAGGAGCGGCGGCCCAGTTCGTCGACCAGCGTGGCACCGGTCGCGGGGTCCATCACCGGGCAGATTCCCACGGGGTAGCGGGCCACGCCGGTGCTGTCGACGTTGTTTGTCATCGTCAGAGTGCACAACATGGCCGGCTGATGTTCGCGCTCGCGAAACTTCAGGTGCGCCTCTTTGCCGTGGAAATCAGCCGCCTTCACCTTGGGGCGGGCCAGGTCGCATTCGAACAGGTTGTATTCGGTACGCAGGTCGGCGTTTTGCAGGCGCAGGCTCTTTTCCATACGCCGGCTGTTGGCGTAGGTTTCCACGCCAACAGGGGTGACACCCAGGGCGTGCAGCGCATCCCACAACGCCAGGCCGTCCTCGTACTTGAAGTGCAACTCCCAACCTTGCTCGCCCACATACGAGATGCGGAAAGCCAGCACCGGCACGCCCTTGATCTTGAGTTCGCGCAGGGCCGCAAACGGGAAATTCTCATGCGTCCAGCCTTTAGGCTCGTCGGCAATTTTCTGGATCGTGGTGCGGGCATTGGGCCCCCACACGCCCAGGCAGCCGTACAGCGTGGTGGTGTCAATCACGGTGACGTTGGCGCCCCGGTCCTGGGCCATGCGGCGCACCCACACCAGGTCGCGGTGGCCGGCATCCGCGCCGTCGATCACGCGGTAGTGGTCCTGGCCCAGACGCAGCACCGTCAGGTCGGCGCGCACGCCGCCCTTGGCGTCCAGGAAGTGGGTGTAAATGCCCTTGCCCACCGGCGTGTCACCACCCACCTTGGCCACGCAGATGTACTCCAGCAGGTCGGCTGCGTCCGGGCCTTGCACGTCAAACTCGGCAAAGTGCGAGATATTGATCATGCCCACGTCTTCCGACATCTTGAGATGCTCGGCGTTCGAGACGCGCCAGAAGTGGCGGTTGTCCCACTCGTTGGCACGCACCGGCACCTTGTCGCCATAGACGTCCAGCAGATGCTCGTTGCTGGCATAGCCATGTGCGCGCTCCCAGCCGGAGAGTTCCATGAAATAGGCTCCGAGTGCCTTTTCGCGCGCGTGGAACGGGCTCTTGTAGATGCCGCGCGCAGCGCTGTAGGGCTCGCGGTTGTGCACCGGCGGGTTGTAGATCTTGAAGGCGGCCTCAAAGCAGCGGTCGTGGATGTATTTCTCGTCTTGCTGGAACGGATAGGTGCGCGCCACGTCGATGCCGGCATGGTCCAGATGGGTGTAGCCATCGGTCATCCAGTCGGCGACCAGCTTGCCCACGCCGGGTGCGTCCTTCACCCACACGGCTTCGGCGTACCACAGGCCGCGCACCTTGGACGACTCGCCGATCGAGGGGTTGCCATCGGTGGTGACCTGCAACAAGCCGTTGAAGGAATGCTTCTCGTCGTAGCCCAGTTCGGCCAGCATGGGCGTCAGTTCGATGGCCCGCTCCAGCGGCGCCATGATTTGCTCCAGCTCCAGGTCGCGCTGCGAAGGCGACAACCTGGCCTGTTCCTTCTCCAACAAGTCGCGCGGGTGGCACATGCGCGGGTTTTTTTCTTCGTAGTAGCCCCATTCGATCTGACCGCCCTCGGGCGTCCTGGGGTCCCCGGTGTCGCGCAGGTAGGCTGAATTGCCCTGGTCGCGCAAGAGCGGGTAGCCAATATCCTTGCCGGTACCGGCAAATTCCAGATAGGGTTTGAAGAACGTGAGCGGGTGGTCCACCGGCATGATGGGCAGGTCTTCACCGGCCATGCCCGCAATCAGACGCCCCCACAATCCGGCGCACACCACCACATGGTCGGCGGCAATAAAACCTTTGGTGGTCTCCACCCCCCGGATACGGCCGTTCTCGATACGCAGCCCGGTACACGCCGTGTTGGCAAACGACAGCAGCCGGCCAGAGGCCACTGCGGCGTCCACCAGTTCGCCCGCCACCATCTGCGAACGCGGCTTGACCAGGCCGGCATCCGGATCCCAAAGGGCTCCCTGGATCATGCTTTCCTCGAGCAGCGGGAATCGGGCCTTGGCTTCACCCGGGGTGATCATCTCTACCCGGTTGCCGAAGGCCTTGCCCGAGGTCACGCGGCGCTTGAGTTCCTGCATGCGCTCGTCATCACCGACACGCGCCACCTCCAGGCCTCCGATGCGCTCGTAGCGGCCTAGTCTGTCGTAGAAGTCGATGCTGTATTTGGTCGTGAAGACCGTCATCTGATCGTGCATCGTGTTGAAGCAGAAGTCAGACGCGTGTGCGGTGGAGCCTACATCCGTGGGGATGGCGGATTTATCGATGCCGACGATGTTGTCCCAGCCGCGCTCGATCAGGTGGTGCGCCACAGAGGCACCCACGATGCCCCCCTGGCCAATGATGACAAGCTTGGCTCGCGCTGGGAATGAGGCCATTGACGCTAGCTCCTAAGAAAATTGGATCGCACTGGGGCAGCGTGCCGAACATGTGCACACCCACCGCGATAGTCGGCAGGGGCAAAGTGTATTCAGGCCCCATGCCACTACGGCTCCAATTGCGACCGTGGCTGGCGTGGGCGCGTCACAAACCGGGAGCGCCCCGCGAAGGACTCAGGCGTGCCGGCGACCTGGCATGATCTCGCCATCAATCACCAGTGCCTTGACCACAATTGACTGACGACCCCGTGTCTGAGCAAAAACCGGCATCTTCCAACACACAATGCGAAAAGCCGCGGCAGGGGTATAGGCCCCCGCCGCGGCTTTCAGCCGTCATACCGTTTGCGGCTATGTCTCGGCCCGGTTACGCCCGCTCGGCCAGGAAGATCTCCACACGCCGATTGAGGGCACGACCCTCTGCCGACGCGTTGGTTGCAACCGGCTCACGCTCCCCTCGGCCTTCGGTCCTGATGCGGCTGGCGTTGACGCCACGCGAGGCCAGGTAGTCACGCGCAGCCTGCGCGCGCTGGCGAGACAGCGGCTCGTTGACGGCGTCAGAGCCAACGTTGTCGGTATGGCCGATGATGCGCACCTCACTGTTGGGCTGGTTGGTCAGGCCCGAGGCAAACTGATCCAGGATCGGGCGCAGTTCAGGTTTGATGTCAGCGCGGCCGGTGTCAAACGAGATATCGCTGGGGATTTCGAGTTTGAGCTGGTTGTCGGCCGTTTGCGTCACCGCCACGCCAGTGCCCTGGGTAGCGCGCTCCATGGCGACTTTCTTGTCGGCCATGTGCTTGGACCAGACGTAACCGCCTGCACCGCCCAGCGCGCCACCGATGACGGCGCCCTTCGCACCACCGCCGATGACCGCACCAGCCACTGCGCCCACGCCCGCCCCGATGGCGGAGTCGCGTTGGGTCTTGCTCAGGTTCATGTCGGCGCAACCGCCCAGTAACAGTGCGGCGGCACTAAGCGCCAAAACCAGCTTGCGGGTGGGGTGGAATGTGGGTTGGATCATGGCGTTTTCCTTGAATATGAAGCGTTGGCCGATTCTGGACGGGCATGTTTGGCCAGGCTACCGGAAGATTTCCCGAGTAAATGTAAGAGATCAGGCCGCCATGCGAGCGTCGACGCACCAAAACGACGCACTCCGACAGCCAACTCCCCGTTAGAGGGCTCCGCCGGTCGAATGCATGCGCCAGTTTCGTGCGCAGCGGGCCACGCGGCCTTGCCCGCTGTCGCGCCCCCGCCCGCTCCCGGAAGCGCCTATAGTTGTCGCCGCGATCGACCTTCGTTTCAGCGCGGGCACGCTACTTGCAATGTCCGATCGTCCGGGCAAAGGCCCGTCACTTTAAAAATGGCTATCAACTAAGGAAACTGGCATGAAAAGGTCACTGATCGCATTGGCTGTTATGAGCACGATGATGGGCGGCGCGCAAGCGCAGTCCTCTGTCACGCTATACGGCAGGATCGACGTATCGCTGATGCACAACAACGTATTTGGAGCTGGCAGTCAATTGACTATCGAGTCCGGCACAGTCTCTGGCAGCCGTTGGGGCTTGACGGGCTCGGAAGATCTGGGCGGTGGCCTCAAGGTCAACTTCACCCTTGAGCAGGGTTTCGCCGCAGATACCGGCGCCCAGTCAGTCGCTGGAAATGAGTTCAGCCGCCAGTCCTGGGTCGGCCTGTCCGGTGGTTTCGGCGAAATCCGCGTCGGCAAGCCCTGGACCGCATATGACGACGTCAGCGGCGCGATCAACGCGATGTTCGACTCCGGCTTCTCGGTCGAGAACAACTTCTTCAACAGTACCGGCTACAGCGCCAACCCTGCCAACACCGTGCGCTATTCGACGCCAAGCTTCGGCGGCTTCTCCGGCGCTGTCAGTTACTCGCTGGACGAAGTACGCAACACCGACACCAGCGTCACCTCTGTCAGCGGCGCGTTCGCTGACGGTCCGATCATGGCGGGCGTCGGTTACCAGGTCGAGGAACTTGGCGGCACGAACCGAAAGTACACCCGCGTGAGCGGCTCGTACGACCTCGGCGTGGCCGTCATCAAGGGCTTGTACGGCAACGTCAAGTTCCCGGGTACCGCCAAGACCAACGAGTACTCGCTGGGTGTGGACGTCCCGCTCAGCAGCGCGTTGATGCTCTCGGCTGGCTACGGCTACTCGAAAGACAACACCGCCCAGGGCGGCGAAAAACGCAAGGGATACACGCTGGGTGCGATGTACGTGCTGTCCAAGCGCACCGACGTCTATGCCGGCCTGACCGACTGGGACGGCAAGACCGCTGGCGTCAAGACCAGCGGCAACACCAAGTACGGGTTCGGCATGCGCCACTCGTTCTGAACATCGGCGGCGCCCGCGCGCCGCTGCATGGGAAAGAAACACGAATGCCCGGCTAGGCCGGGCGTTTCACTTTGTTCAACGCCAGCCGTCGGCCGGCTCGATCAATCCAGTTCAGGTATCGGCTCCGCCGGCGGCGGCGGCCGAAAAATGAACGCCCCACCTAGCAGGCACAGGTCGGTCGCCATCACGATGCGGGTGGTGCCCTCGCGCCAAGGTAACTTGAGATTGAGAACCACCTGCCCGGACGCTCTGCATTGCAGCGTTCGTTTGCCAGCCCCACGCGGGTGATGGTCGGCACATCGGCTCCAGCCGCCTCCGGCGCTCGTGGGCCGTACAGCGCGCTTACGCGAGCAGGCTGAAGCCCGGATCCTCGGCACAATCGCACCCCGCAAAAACCCCGCTTGACAATTCTTTTTGCATACTGATAATACGCATCAGTAATACGTATTAACTTAGGGAGACGACTCTTGCAAGGAAACAAGCGCCTGACGCAGCACGACATCGCCAAATTGGCCGGCGTGAGCCAGGCCACGGTGTCGCTGGTGCTGAATGGCGCGGAGACCGGGGCCCGCATTCCGGCCGAGACACGGGCACGCGTGCAGCAGGCGATACGCGACACCGGTTATGTGGCCGATCCGATCGCGCGGCGCATGGCCAAGGGCTTCAACCGCATCCTGGGTGTGTTCACCTATGAGCCGGCGTTCCCTGTCGCGCATGCCGACTTCTTCACCCCTTTCCTGTTCGGCATTGAGGAAGAAGCGCAGGCGCGCAACTACGACCTGCTGCTGCTCACTGGCAATGGCACCGCCGGGCAGCGCAAGCTTTTCGCAGACGGCAACCGCCTGCGCATCGCGGACGGCTGCATTGTGCTGGGCAAGGCCTTCGACCCTGCCGAACTGGCGCAGCTGGTGAAAGGCGACTTTCCCTTTGTGGCAATCGGCCGGCGCGATGACGCGGGCGGCCCGGTACCGTACGTGGGCGGCGACTACGTTCGTGCCACGGCCACGATGGTGGAACAGGCGCGCGCGTTCCGCCACCGGCGCCTGGCCTATATCGGGCCTGCGGGGCCAGCCGAATCCATTGCCGACCGCTGGAAGGGGTTTACCGGCGCAATGGGCAAGGGCGTGGAGCTGGCCTTGCACGTGCCGCGGCCGCAGCAGTCCCCCGCCGCGCTGATGGACGCGGTGCTGGAACACGGAGCGACTGCGGTGTTTTTCATCGAGCTGGCCGACGCCGTACGCTTCGAGAGCGAGGCCCATGTGCGCAACCTGCGTTTTCCGCACGACCTCTCGGTGGTGGTGCTGGGCTCGCACCTGCGCGCCGAGAGCAGCAATACGCGTTTCGCCTCCTACGACATTCCTCGCGCCGAGATGGGTCGCCAAGCGACTGCCATGCTGGTGCGCCGCGTCGAGGGCCTGGAAGAAGGCGTGCAGCAGATCCTGCTGCCCTGCGAACCGATCCAGGGTGAGACCCTGGGGCCGGTCAAGACTGTAGTCCGCGGCAAGCCCGCCGTGGCGAGAGCGGGCCGGGCCGGCGCAGCCCAACCACTATCCAGAAAGAAACCATGAAAGAGTTGAAAACCGACGTATTGGTGGTCGGCGGCGGCCTGGGCGGCATCGCCGCAGCGCTGGGCGCGTTGCGCGGCGGGCGCAGCGTAGTGATGAGCGAGGAGTACGACTGGATCGGCGGCCAGCTCACCAGCCAGGCCGTGCCGCCCGACGAACACAGCTGGGTCGAAAATTTTGGCGTGACGCGCTCCTACCGTGCGCTGCGCAATCGCATTCGCCAGTTCTACCGCGACCACTACCCGCTGACCGAAGGTGCGCGCGCCTGGGGCGACCTCAATCCCGGTGGCGGCTGGGTCAGCCGCATCTGCGCCGAGCCGCGTGTCGGCTTGGCGGTGCTCGAGGCCATGTTGCTGCC